>QFCH01002449.1_pt1 | contig 199875 bp, 195 predicted proteins | sample 5346071 | NCBI WGS metagenome assembly QFCH01 (sample SAMN09062255, study PRJNA434731) | Human gut metagenome, whole genome shotgun sequencing project. | isolation source: stool timepoint B chromium assembly | host: Homo sapiens | collected 2015
TACCTTTTTACTCAAGGAAAAGGCACTGAAAAACCGATAATCCATTGTTTTCAGTGCCTTTTTTGCATATTTTTCTATTAAGATTCTCTCACATGCTTATATAGGTGAAACTTAGCGAAACTTAAATTATGCCCAATATGGAATGTACTTTTTATATCTTGGTGCTGTATCCGGGTCCATTACTTTAATATATCCACCTTCGACAGCACTGGTAAGAAGTCTTGATGCCTTGGCCTTCTCTTTTTCTCCCAGACCAAATATTTTTCGAATATCTGAATTAGAAATACCTTCAAAATTGACATATGCTAGACACGCCTGCATATAGCAAGTCCGCATCCGATCTTCTTTGGTAGTTAATTCAAATGGTACTTTTGCAAACAATATTGCTTTTGTGAATTGATTATTCTGATTTTCAATTCTCGGAGCAAGCAGCTCATTTTTACCGGTTGCTTCAACAATCTTATCATAACCACTGCCACGCTCCTCACAAATACCACATTTGTGCATAAATCCGGCAATGTTTTCATTTCTGGATACTGGCACCGAATCTACAATTCTTTCGATTGCCACCAATGGTGCTCCGGCATTTGAAAACTCGATTCGATTTTTAAACACCTCCACCATTGGATTCGTTCCCCTTTGCTGAAGATCCTGATGTATCATAGCATTTGCCAGCAACTCACGGATAGCGATTTCTGGAAAACTGACAACAGATTTTCTCGTAGCTTCCACAATGACTTCTTCTTGCGGAATAATTGTCATAATATACTGCACGATTTCTTCATGTGAAAATGCATAACCTGCACAAAATTCCTTTTCTCTTATAGCATCCAATCTGGAATTTTCCTTGTACCAAATAACTCGAACCGATCTCCTATGCAAAGATTCGAATTTTTTCAAATCTTTTGCAATCATCAAAGCACCCATATTCGTGATATCCCATGTCCCAGCGTCATTTTTCATAATAAATTTTTCATGTTGCAGGTCTTCTAGTACAATGTCTTTTAAATAACTCGACTTTATATTTCGGTCATGATAGAATATTTGCATCAAGATGATGGAGGTATCCTATCTATGGGAAGGAAATCAAGTGTTATCAAACTTAGTGCTAAAGAGCGTGAATTTCTTGAAGCACAAACCCGTGCCCGCACAATACAGGCTCAAACATCAGCTCGTGCCCGTATCCTGCTCTTGAAAGCAGAAGGACGCCCTATTAATGAAATTGCGGATAAAGTCGGCATGAACCGCAAGAGTGTTATGCTCTGCTTAAATAAATATGCAGCAGGTGGTGTGGAAAACGCCTTATTTGATGCACCGGGACGTGGCCGCAACGCAGAAATTACTGATGATGAGAAAGCATGGATCATCAATATTGCCTGCCAGAAACCAATTGATTTCGGTTATGCTGCGGAAACATGGACTTATGCAAAACTTACATCACACATTAATAAAAATGCGGAGGCAGCTGGATTTACAAGACTCTCTACGATTCATAAAAGCACTGTACACAGCATACTGGACGAAGCTGAAATAAAACCTTTTCGGATCAAGTATTACTGTGAAAACCGCGATCCGGATTTTGAGGATAAAATGCATAATGTGTTGTTAGTATATAAACAGCTTTCCATGCAGTTTGATGAAAATGGCCAGTTTATTCCATGGGAAGAAGATCAACAGGCAATCCATGTGCTTTCTTATGATGAGAAGCCCGGGATACAAGCAATTGCCACAACGTCTCCAGATCTTCTGCCGGGTGAGCGCCACAGCACAATCAGCAGGGATTACGAATACAAGCGTCTTGGGACATTGTCCCTGTTGGCAGGGATTGATCTGCAGACCGGAGAAGCGATCCCTCTGATCAGTGAAACGCATAATAGTAACGACTATATTGAATTTTTAAAAATGCTTGACAGCAAATATCCCAAAGGCGACAAAATCCGTCTTGTGCTTGATAATCTAAAAGTACATACCTCTGAGGTTACAAGAAAATATCTTTCCACAGTACCCGGAAGATTTGAATTTGTATTCACGCCTAAACACGGCTCATGGCTGAATATGATCGAAGGATTTTTCAGCAAAATGACAAAGCAGATGCTTCGCGGAATACGAGTGAAAACAAAAGAAGAATTAAAAGAACGCATCTACAAGTACTTTGATGAGATCAACGAGGAACCTGTAATATTTCGTTGGAAATATAATCTTGAAGACATAGATGTATCCGAAGAGGTTATTGTTGATACATTGCCAATCAAAAAGTCCAGTTAATTATCGAACGATGTACTAGTACCTTATCTCGATTTCTCGGAATCGGCATTTCAAGTTTGTCATAATATTTAGAATGATCCAGTAATGACACCATTTCATCCTCATTCAGATTGCCATCGCAATTCGCAATTCATATGGTGTGGAATCAAATGTTCTCCACAATTCTCTTTCTTTATCCGGATACTCTTTTAAGTTCTTTTTATTTGTTCCAATTCTTATATATTCCCCACCAGCGAACTGTACCGGCTGTTTTTCTGCACAAGGAATCTCCATCAGCACAACCATTCCTTCATCCATCGGAACCTCAAAAAATCGGAAATTAATTCTTGGTGAAAGCATCCTGGAAAGCCATGCTTCCAATTCCTCATTTCCCTTTTTCATTTTGCGATACTGAAATTCAGTGCCTACAATTTTGTGCGTTGCATCATCCACACCCCAAACAAGATATGCTTTTGGTCGTTCGCATAATGCTGCTGAATTGCTCAAAGCAGAAATATATTCACCAATCATCTGTGGCTGTTTATTATTACATTTAAATTCTACCCACTCAGTCTCATCCGGAAGTTTTGCAAGTTCCCGGACAAGGCTTTGCAGATATTCTACTGATCGTATTGCCATAAAATCACCCTCTAACTTTGCAATTAACACTATTTTGAAAGAATATCTCGAAAATTAGCATAAACCATCTTAATAATGTCTGGTTCATTATAATATCGTGCAACTAACTCGTATATTTTTATTAAGTTGTTAAATGCGTACTTTTTTCCATCAATTTTTGTAAACGGTCCATCACTTTCAATTAATACTCTTGTTTTTGGTATCAAATACAATTTTTCTTTATTCTTTTCATTTGTTACCATGTTAGAATTAAGTGAAAAATAACATCCTATATCCACTAATTGTTGCAATTGCTCTCCGTTTCCATTAAACCAATGAATAATGCACCTACGAGGACGATATTTTTTCAAAATAGATATTGCTTCTTCCTCCGCTCTTCTAAGATGCACAGACATTAATTTATCCTTTTCTGCACACACTCTTACAATTTGCTCAAAATACATACATTGTTTATTACGCGAAATATAACTTTGTCTTGAAAAATCAAGTCCTATTTCTCCTACATAATTAGTTGTATTTACCAATTGCATAAAATCATAAAGATCCGCATCTTTCAGTGATACATCCTGTGGATGGAATCCAAGTGCAAATCTCAAATATTTTGTTTCCGGATATATGCGTTTACAGGATATATATACTCCAGGCGAATTCGTCATGCACAATGTATATTGTTTTCTTTCATTTATTCCGTCATATATTTTCTGATGCTCTTTGTAATAATCCAGATGAAAGTGTGTATCAATAAGGTGTTGAATCATAATCCCAGATACTCCTTCATTCTCTGATCTGCGGAAAAAAGTTGTACTAAATCCTCTATACTTTTCTTGTATAATGATAAAAATTTTTCAACTTCCTCTTCTGTTAATTCTCCTACGCATCTAATATATCTTTTTAATTCTTTATCCGAAGAATGTTTACAACGATAGATACTTCCAAGCACCGCTCTTAAATCTGCACTCTTCTCACTTTCTTCATATTCTATCAAAAAATCATAAGCTTCTCCCTGATAAGAATATTTTTTTATCTCATCTATGTCCAAAAGTGAACTTTTGCGTATCAAACACGGATAACAGTATCCACAGTTTACAGGATATTCTTTAGAGCCCTTTTTATTATATCTTGCTAAACAAGGATGTGAGCATGAAATTGTATCTGCATAACAGCTTTTAAATGCATCTGTATCTTTAACTTGTCCTACAATCTCTCTCTTTGTATTGTACGCGAAAAAATTAGTAATAGTATTCTTTATTCCTACCTGTTCTAAGATACCATTAAATTGTCTTAAAAAATATGGGTGAGTAGTTCTTGTACTGCAAGTCCCTTTTCTTCCTCCCGTTAGTGGAATATTGAGTCCGATGAATCCATTTTCCGGAATATAAACCGGTACATTTTCTCCTAAAATACTAGCCACGCTAAGTGCTGCACATAAAAACAGTAATGACCTGCCACGAGAAGTATTTTCGCTCCCCTTTAATATTCCTTCTTTTTCACTTATAGGAGCTCTGGAATTTGCTGTAAAACTAATAAATTTAACAGATTGTTCTGGATAAAGATCCTGAAAAGTCCTGACAAATAAATTCTGTCTTTTTGCAAGTTTAGGATATTCATTATGTCCAACCAGGCAAGGAGATCCCCCTTCTTCTAATAGTCTAATTGCACCACAAAAAGAATCCAATCCTCCTGAAAACAAACATACACAATCACAATCCTGAACATTCAAATGAATCCTATTTGCATGCTCTCTATAGCTATATATTACTTCGCTTTTTCTAAATACAATATGCCAATGATCTCCCGTTAAAAATCCAAGCATTTTTTCCCATTGTAAGCCCGTATCCTTCCATTTATCATATTCCAATACCGGAATTGATACATTTATATCTCTAGTCCAACAATTTTTAAACCTTCTTCTGGATACTCTTTTGTCTAAAGCAAAAATACTCAAACCTATTATAAATAAATCCTCATATATTGCAGGAATCTGCATTTGGTCCATCCGGTACCAGCTATTCGTTATATTTGTAAATATCGTACTATATTGTTTTCGATTAATCGAAAAAATATATGCATCTTTCCATTCGCCATCTGGCTTTTTCTCTTGTTCCTTATCAACCCAAAACCGCATTTCTACTCCTCCCCATAATACTTTTCAAATACAGACAAGGCATCTCTTAATGCATCCTCCACGATTTGTGATGTTCCCATGTTAGAAAAATCAACCGATTTCAAATTATCCAAGTTCAAATCACCGTCAATACTATTTTCTATATATTCATGCATATCATTTAAAATTGCAGATGTTTGTGCAGGTGTTTTCCCTTTGGATATTTTTTCTTCATATCTAAAATCAAAATTTTCTTTTATGTATTCTTTCAACATTTCCTTCAGTAATATATCAACTGAAACATTCCCTATATCCGCAATATCTTCTATTTCCAAATTATCCATAGCCTGTGACAATGCGTCTGCTGCCATATTATCTTCTACAGATGCTCCAGAATTTGTGAATTCATGCAGTAATTCTGTCCAAACAACTTCCGACGGCTTCCCTATAAGATCCTCTCTATTATATTCACGCAAAGCATTGTCCAGCCCACCAGACGCAACTTTTTGTGCAAAGCCTAAAGTTCTTGCAGCTGCCGATTGAAAACTACCACCTGTCGACATATCTGTTTTCATTGCTGTAGCATATTTACTAGCAGCTTTCGCTTTAGAATCAAAGTCTCTATTATTTATAAAGGCCGTCACTGCTCTTTTTGCGGTTGACCAATGCGATGTTGTTGGTGCTATATATCCTTTTGATGTACCCATATTAGCTTTTCCTCTGTTCTTTTATTTCTGTAATCTGCTCGTCTGTTAACGTTCCTCTTTTTACCATGGTTTCTAATACAGTATTCATATTTCCCGTATCACTATTATACATTGTTCTTAATGCAGCCATATCACCTGCTTTAATTGGAACTGTTGATTTTCCAATTGCATCCACTATTTTTCCTTTATATGCATCAAAATTCAAAAACAAATCTCTTACAACAAAAAATTTCATTTCACCTTTTTCGATTTTTGATACAACAACCTTAAATGTATCCGCAATTTCTTCTGCTCTCAACTTTTCCATATCTTTTATAATAGCCACCATTTGACCAGATTTAGCTCGTCCAATTCTTTCCAAAATTTCTTTCGTATTTTTACTGAATCCAGACTCGTCAATACTAGATCTTTTCAAATTTTCTCTTGTCAAATAAAAATATTTTTCCAAGCGATATTTTTCTAATTCAACAGGTTTGCATTCTAGCCACTTTTTTATTTGTGATGTGTTCCACGGATTCTGAGCATCAACATTTCCCTCCATCACTTTTGTTCGAATTTCCTTAAATTCTTTATTTTCAGTATCAAATTCTTTATTCCATTCATTCAATTGTATAAACAAGTCATTATCCAACTTTTGCAACACTAATAATTTGGCTAAAATGGAAATATCAATTTCATCACCATAATAAATTTTTGCCAACTGGCGTTTGGTAATAAATGTGTTCAAAAAGCGTTTTGCCTGGCGTGGATTGCCTTTCAATGTAGATGCAACAATTTCTCTTATTTCATCAATAATTTTCGCCGTCTCATTAAAAGCTGTTTGTCCTCCATCCTGCCAATTCAATCCTAACTCACCAATCGACTTATTAATTTCTTCTAGCGTAATTACATCCCCAGAAATTGTTCTTTTTTCTTCGAATATCTTATCTATTAGATGCTTAAAACTCTCTTGTTCCAAATAGCTTTGTGTGACCAATAATAATAGATAATTTTGTATATCCTTTGCCGATAACTCCGGGATATATATTGGCAATTGAATAATTTTTTCAATGTATTCTTTGTCCAGTTCTACATCAAATCCATTCATTGGTGGATACTTTTCACGGATAGAGTACTTTATAACATTTTCATCTGCAGCAATAATAAAAGTTGTCCTGTCAACGGACAAGAATAGTTTAATTACTTCCAATATTTCAATTATTCGTTCTGGACGACATCTGTCTAAATCATCTATCATTACAACTACATTTTTAATATCGTCACTTTTCAATGCATCAGAAAATTCCTCTCTAAATTTCCTGATATTGTTTATCGTGCTTTCATCATTTGATGCATCTTCCTCTTTCCAATATTCATCTTTTAATGACTGTATGGAATTTGCTGCATTTTTGACTGTATTTCCAATTTCTGCAGCACTTCCCGTTACATTTAACAACATAGGCAATGGATTTCCTGTTGCCACGCTTGCAACTACAGGTGCAAGCGTGGATATTGCTTTTGTTCCTAACTTAAACCAGTCAACTCTTTTTATTAATTTGCCCAATTTCTTTTTAGTTTCTTCTACAGGAACTTCCTCTTTAAGTTCCTGTAATAAAGCCTCCATAATTGCAGTTTTAGCATCGTCATATGATTCAAACATCCATGCATTAATAGTTACACAAATAATTCCATCCTGACTCTTAAGTTTTTCACCTATTAACTTCAATAAGGTTGATTTTCCTGCACCCCATAATCCAAACACACCAACTGTCAATGGATTATATTGTTCATTTTTTGCAATATCGGCAATTATTCTTGCATACGGCTCATAAAATAAAATATCAATATCTGACGCATTATCTAGCCACATAAAAACCCTCCCTTGCCTTTTCATACCATCATAGTTTCTTTTTTATTTCCCATATTTAACCGGTTCTTCCGCCACCATTTGAACCTGCTCATCTCGTTCAACTTTCCGGTAGTCCACGGTCTTTTTAGAACGCATTTCCCTATAAATCACCCCTGCTAACGCACTCATTACAGCATCGTACTTGCTTTTGTCCTCAAACAGTGATCCATAACTGTCCTGGGCCTCCATATAGCTTTCCATTGCTGCATTTCCAAACGCTGATGGAAAAATACTTTCTGTAAATATTCTTGGATCAGAAGTGCGAGCCGAACTTGCCAGTTTATCATCTGCAATCAATTTATCATGCAAAGCACCCAGCATTACCCGATCACCTTCTGAAAACTGCCCTTTATACTTTTCATTAATCTTGTCCAATATTTCATCCAATGTGCTTTTCTGTCTGTTTCCCTGTACTCCCTGTTTCTTGGAAGGAACATACTGACCATCAACTTTCTCCAGTGTTATCGCACCTTCAAATGTTTTCTGCAGCTTATAATATTCCAGTTTTAATTTTCCATCCAAATCAACCGGCTCTTCTTTTTCTTCTGGAAGCAGTCCTATCAGATAACTCAAGAACAAATATTCTTTATGCATCTCTTCATCAAACATACGAACCACCTGTGTAATATAGCTGTACCATCGGATCAGCTTTCTTACCAGTCTTCTGAATTGATACCGTTCTTCTGGATTCTTCAAATTATATCTGTCTGCTATCGGTTTCAACACACTCGTCATTTTTCCCATGGCAGTTGCATCTTGCTTTCCCGGATGATTCCATACATCTATAAAAGCATTAATATCATTCTCATTATAAATCGCATAATCCAAAAGTTCTTTTTCTGTCTGATAAATCAAATCCACATTTACTTCCTGCTCAAGACTTGTCTCCTGATAAAATGGTTGAAACGCTTCCAGAATATCCTCTTTCTTATTTGCGAAATCCAATACAAATGTATCTACTTTTCCAGGGCAGGTGCGGTTCAAACGTGATAATGTCTGCACAGCCTTTACATTTTTCAATTTTTTGTCCACAATCATAGTATGTAGCAAAGGCTCATCAAATCCTGTCTGATATTTTTCTGCAACAACAAGGACATTAAAGTTGTCATGAAACTCTTCCTTGGTCTGTCCTTCTGATATATGACTTCCATCTTTTCTTACATTTAGTCCAGACTCTGTATATTCTTCGTCACCATCCTGCACGCTGCCGGAAAATGCCGCTAAAATATCCATATCTGCATAATGCCGTTCTTGAACATACCGTTTAATTTCATGAAAATATCGAACTGCAGCCAGTCTGGAGTCTGTAACTACCATCATCTTCCCTTTTCCTCCAATTTTATTTTTGGTCGTTTCCCGAAAAGTTTCTACAATAATTTGCGATTTCTGGCTGATATTATATGGATGCAATTTCTCATACTTTTTAATAATCTTTGTTGCTCTGCTCTCTGGAAGCTCTGGATTTTCCGGTGTATCTTTTGCTATCTTGAAACAAGTACTGTATGTCATGTAGTTCTGCAGTACATCCAAAATAAATCCTTCTTCAATCGCCTGTCTCATACTATAAATATGAAATGGATGAAAACTTCCATCAGTCCATTGGCTACCAAACATCTCTAATGTCGCTGGTTTCGGAGTCGCTGTAAATGCAAAAAATGATAAGTTCGGATGCTTTCCATGTGTCAGCATTTCCTGAACAAGTTTATCATTTCTGTCAATTTCATCTTCTGCTTTCCCCTCTATTTCTGCATATTCCCGTAATGCTGCCTCTGTATCTGCTAATGCGGCCTTCAATTTCATTGCCGAACTTCCAGTCTGTGAAGAATGTGCTTCGTCAACAATGATCGCAAAGTTTCTTCCGGCCACCTTATCCACTTCCTGATAAATCACCGGAAATTTCTGCAAAGTAGTTACAATAATTCTTGAACCATTATTAATTGCATCTCTCAAATTTTTTGAATTCTTTTTATCATCAATCGTCTCTACTGCACCTATCGTATGGTCAAATCCTGAAATCGTTTCCTGTAGCTGAGCATCTAGCACAGTTCGATCTGTCACTACAATAACACTGCTGAAAACAGATATATCATTGGCATCATGCAAGGATGCCAGTCTATATGCTGTCCAGGCAATCGAATTTGATTTTCCAGATCCGGCACTGTGCTGAATCAGATAATTGTGCCCCGATCCTTCTTCCCATACATCTGCAATTAACTTACGCACCACATCCAACTGATGATATCTTGGAAATATCAGTGTTTTCTTTTTCGTAACCTGCTCTGTGTCATCCGGCAACCGTTTCTTTTCTTCTTTGATTTGCAAATGGATAAATTTCTGAATAATATCCATCATACTATCTTTCTGAAATACATACTCCCAGAAGTACGCCGTCGGATAGCCATTCGGGTTTGCCGGATTTCCCTTTCCGCCATCCTTTCCGGCACCATTTGATCCCTGATTGAACGGTAGAAAATATGTATTTTTTCCCTCTAGCTTTGTTGTCATCCAGACTTCCAACTGATCAATGCAGAAATACCCTAAAATTCTTTTATTGAACTGAAAACAAATTTCTCTTGGATCACGATCATACATCCACTGTCGTTTTGCATGATCTACGTTCTGTCCGGTATACTGATTCTTTAATTCCAGTGCAAATACCGGAATTCCATTCACAGCCAGAACCATATCCACAGAATTGTGTGTATCATTGGAATAAAACCATTGTCTGTTACAGGTAATCTCATTCTTTTCGTATAAAGACATCGCCGTCTGATTCAGACCTGATTCCGGTTTAAAATAGCAGACTTTAAATGGAATTCCTCTGTGTTTAAAACCATGACGTAACACAGAAATGAGACCATCCATATCACAGGCATTATTGAACGCAAGACAAAATTTCCGTTCTGGATCTACTTTGTTTTGTAATAAAAAACGCTTCCATTCCTTCGGTTGTGTTTTCTGCACAAAACGTAGCAAAGTATCTTTATATACACCTAACTGCGGATCGTATGTATCATGGTTGTGTGTATATCCACCTGCTGGCGATAAAAAGAATTCTTCAATATCTGATTCAAAACGTTTCTCTGTAGTAACATCTATGCTCAAGATTCTGGCACCTCCTTCTTCCCGGTAACATACTCATAAATCAGGGATTTTTTGTAATTTTCCAGTTCACTTATGAACTGCTCTTTCTTAAAAATAACAGTTTCAATACAACCACATTTTTCTTTTAAATAATCTACAATTTCATTCTGCTCATCTATACTTGGCAAAGGAATTGTGAATGCTAACACCTTACTTGAACTTGTGCATGCAAGATTCGTTGTTTTTACCGCAGTAACATCAAAATAAGTACGTCCAACAGATGAAGCTGTTAAATATTCTAAATAATATGGATTTAACAGTTTCTCTTTTACTTTAACAGCAAAAATGTGATTCTGATGCAAGCATGGTGTGATTCGTCCATCCCATACACAACCGCGTCCCAGCTTATCCCTGTCCCCTCCTTCTGTCATGAGAACTTCTCCAGCTGATAAGCTATATTTCTCTATTTCATCTTTACTTACTTGAAGAACAGCAATATCATTCGTATCTACATAACCATCCTGGACATTTGCTACTCTTAAATATGGCATTTCAACTAATTCAGTATATTTTGAATATGTTTTTCCCAATGTAATCCCAGATCTTATACTTGCACAATGTCGTAGTTGTGTTACTTTCCATGAAGCCGGAATTTTACCTATCCACTCAGTTCCGCTCTCCTTCATCGTATCATTTTCATTGATCCCTTTGGTTACAATTTGTGTAATAAATGACTGCTTTAAATTTCGATATTCCTCGATAGCTACTTTAGATTTTTCTATTGCTAAATTTATTTTCTCACATTGTCCATCTAAAAAATCTGCAATTTTTTTCTGCTCATATTTATTGGGCAACGGAGCAAAAAAATTATTAAAAATTCCTAACGTCACATGTTGCATAAAAATACCATGTTTATTGTCATTATTCATATTTTCCATGACAACTTTCAGTAGCCAAAAGAAATATTCTGGTGAAATACTTTCCTCATTAGGAAGTGCTTTAAATATATGCTGATTCAACCATCCATAATCTTTTTTCCAAATAAAAGCTTCTAATGTTGCCGCCCACGATACTAGAATATCACCTTTTTTGATTAGATACTTATTATCTAAATTTCCGCTATAATAATTAGGTTTATCATTAGAACCAGTCAAATCTTGAATACGGATGATTCGAATTCCTGTATTCCCCCAATCATCTGGTTTAAATGCATATCCATTAATATAAGTTCCTAAATATTTTAATTTTGTGATTTCCCAATCCTCTGGTATCTCTCCCAACCATTCAACCCCAGAATCTTTCATCTCCCTACTCATATCATTCACCCCCAAACAAAGCATCCAAACTGCTCTGAATTTCCAGTTCCAGTTCATGCAGACGCACTGCAATTTCTTCCACTGGTTCCGGTGCCTGATATTCATAGAAATATCTTGTCATTGGAATCTCATATCCTTTTTTCGTTTTCTTCTTGTCAATCCATGCTTCCGGTGCATATGGTAATACTTCTCGTTTGAAATACTCCTTGATATCTTCTGTCAAAGGTACATTTTCTGTATCACGCAGAGATGTATCTGCTACAGGCTTTCCCTTCTTTAATACAATTTCTCCATTTTCATCTCTCTGGGGTTGTTCTACGACAATCTTCTGGTATCCAAATTCCTCTGTATCGAATATTTTGCTCTGGCAATAAATACCTTCCTTATCTCCATATACAGCATCATTTTCAAATGCACCATAAGCCTTTACAATCAAATCACGACACTGATCCGTAATATCATTTCTTTTTGTTCCAATACTTTTTCTTCTTGCTTCATAACAATGTGATGCATCTATCAACTGCACTTTTCCAGTTCTATGCAACGGTTTATCCTTGGAACAAATCCAGATGTAGGTACTGATGCCTGTATTCATAAACATATCGGTTCCTAATTGCACGATTGCATCCAGCCAGTCATTTTCAAGCATATATCTTCTGATTTCTGACGGTCCACTTCCCGCATCTCCGGAAAACAATGGCGAACCGTTCTGAATAATTGCCATTTTCCCATTTGGTGCAAGCTTGGAAAGACCATTTAATACAAACAACTGCTGACCATCTGATATTTTCGGAAGTCCCGGTGCAAATCTTCCCAGATCACCTTTCTTTGCTTCTGCTTCCACTGCTGCCTTTTCTCTTTTCCAGTCGATTCCAAAAGGCGGATTGGAAATGATATACTGGAACTGATAGCCACTAAACTGATCTTCTGACAAGGTATCACCGAACCTCATATTATTCGGATCACCACCCCGAATCATCATATCTGCTTTTGCAATCGCAAAAGTGGACGGATTGAACTCCTGACCAAAACAGGTAACGCCAATCTCTGTATTTAATTCCTGAATTCTTTCTTCCATACAGCTAAGCATCTGAGAGGTTCCCATTGCCATATCATACACAGTTACATTTCCCCCCTTACTCAGATCCGCATCGGATAAAAGCAAGTCTGTCATCAAATAAATGATATCTCTACTGGTAAAATGTGCTCCTGCTTCTTCACCGAAAGACTCTGAAAATCGCTTTACCAGATCCTCAAAAATATAACCACAATCTACAGCACTGATTTTATCCGGTCCCAGGTAACCTTTCTGGGAATTGAATTCTTTGATAACCAGATATAATGTATTGCTTTCTACCATTCTGCGGATAATGTTGTCAAAATCAAACTTCGATAACACATCCTGGACATTTGCAGAAAATCCATTTAAATAATCTCTAAAATTTGCTTCGATATTTTCCGGATCAGCAAGCAATGAATCAAATGTATATTTGCTGATATTATAAAACTGATACTGAGAGGCTGTTGTCAAAAATCCATCAATAACTGCAAATTTCTTTACTTCCTCATACTTTTCAAGTACTGCTTTATGCGTCGACAATAGGCAGTCATGAAATCTTTTTACTACTGTCATTGGTAAGATTATCAAACCATATTCATGCGGTTTGAATGGTCCTCTAAGCATATCTGCTACATTCCAGATCATCGTCGCTTTTTCTGCTATATTGGTTCCAACTACATCAAATTTATTATTCTCGTCCATTTATTTTTCCTCCGTATAAATATGTTCCAATTCTTCTGTTGCCTTTTCCAGTTTGTATTTTAATTCTTTAATCTCACTTAGCTTCGCATAATATTGATCTGCAATTTTTTTCTGACTTTCTAAATCCGGCAACGGAATTATCACCTTTTTTAATCCTTCCACCGGTAGATTTAACAAGGTAGCACCTACTGCGACTCTGGATAAAGCCGCCTTCCCATTTTCGCTTTCCAGATACGCTTTTAAGAAATAAGGATTTATCTTATCTTCATCCAGTTCAATAACATAGAGATTTCCATTTGCCAAAATCTTATTGCCTTCTTGTACAGACGCAATCGCCATTTTCACCGGCGATGCATTTTTGGAAATTACCAGACTTCCATTTTTTATACAATATTTTTCATATTTAGAGTCTATTCCCTTTAAATATGGAAGTTCGTCACTAATGATTCCATCCTGTAAATTTGCCAACATCAAGTACTGCATGTTCGTCGGTTTATCTGATACAATTTCATCTAAAACAGATGCTTTAATTTGTGCTCCTCTTGTTATATTCTTTATTACAGTTTCAAAAAGCACACCATTTTTTACAACTGTTTCTTGTTGAAGATATCTTGAAGGATTAAGAACATATTCATTTTCCGCCACCTCTTCAATAGAAACCAGTCTTGAATTTTTGTCATCGGTATTCAACAATTCAACAATCTCAGAAATATTTTCATCACTAAGAATGTTCTGTCTCCGTCCGACCGATACCATTTCTGTTGCATCTATCATTCTTATATTTTTATTATTTCTGCTTAGCACCAGTAATGAACATGCAATTCCTGTATTTAAATATAAATTTTGCGGAAGAGCAATCACTGCTTCCACAAATCCTTGTTTTATAAATTTTTCACGAATGATTGTATTATTTCCACCATTCCAAGTAACTCCATTACTTACCGAAATAACAGCCTTACCATTTTTATTAAGGTGATTCATGACATTTATAATAAATATCCAGTCTCCTGCTGCCACCTTCTGTACTTCTGGTATCTCATCATATATTGCTTGTAATGCTTCGTTACTTCCAATGCTGTCTTTTACTTTTATTCCCCATGGATAATCACAGAATATTTTATCAAACATCAAATTATCCTTTATATTTAAAACTGATTTTTGCTCAATTTTTACCCGATCAGATATCAATTCTGTACGGATTGCTGACACTTCTTTTACATCTCGCACAATCTCTGTACCATAAAATTGTGATTCTGGACTCTTTTCTATGGCACTCACAAGAAACGAACCAATTCCGCTGCAAAAATCTGCCACCTTATCATTTGAAATCTGAAGAATCTCATTTGCCAGCTTTATGACACTCTGCGGTGTTTCACATTCTCCCATGAAACGATTCCCCTGTAATTGCCACCATAAAACAGTCGCTAAAAGTGCAGCTTCTGAATATTCTTCTGAAATTTCTATTGCAACATTCCATAAATTTCCAATATTTTCTTTTATGAAACTGACTCTTTCTGGTGAAAAAGTCAGCTCCACATATTCTTTTAACTGGTTTATATCTGTTATCTTATTTTTTAAGGATACATAGGCCACATATGCTAAACAAAACCCACCGTACATAGAAGCATTTCCAAATTCTCTTATCCTGTTTGAAATATTCCAGCTAATCTCTTCAACTTTTGAGATTTCTTTTGCTTTTAGCTCTTTAACCGAAGTCTTCAATGCCACTTCCTCCTTTGGTTATTCACAATCAATTTCCATATTTTTACTATAGCACCCACATTATTGATTGTCAATAATCAAATTTGGTTTTTGATAACCATTGTTGATTTTTAATATATTTCATTAGCTCTACGATAATAAATCCTTATTTCTATGACAGCGATATTTATTATTCCAAATAATACCACAAGATTTATTGGCATACATCTTCTCAACACATCGCCTGATACAATAATCATCTCTAAACTGACCACCATAAACCGTATGGAATATTTATCCCACACTCTTCGATACTGTTCTATTTTCTTCAGAACAAACATTTCACCGGCAATTACTGCTCCGACAATGATAATAATTGCCATAACTCGCAAACACCACGACCATTCTGTTGAAAAATATTCCTTCTCACCCCAAATATTTAATTCTGATGGACGAATTACCCATTCTACATACCTACACCAAACTCTTACCGGAACTTTTATACAAGCAATTAAATCATTCTGAACTACTGTGCTTTTTATCATCTCAAATACTAAAAAAATAATATATACCATCTGCCAGAAACTTGTTTTTTCTTTCATTTCTTGTTTCAGACTTTTTATTTTCTGATTCGCCTTTTCTTTCATCGTTTCTGCATTCTCTTGTAATTTGTTATATTGACATTGTATTGTCCTTACCTTCTTTTCAGCTTCTTCCTGTTTCTGCTGTGCCTGTTCCACCGCTTCCACAGATGATTGGTTCACTTGTATCTGTAATTTAGAGTTCCGGTCCCGAACGTCTTTTATTTCTTCTTCGAGCCGCTCTTGCTCGCTCCTGCTCATCAATCCGTTGCTGTTCCTCAAGTCGTCGTTGCTCTGCTGAAGCGATTGATTCAGCTTCTGCGTTTCGGACAGTTCGGTTGTCAAACGCTGAATTTCTACGGTTGATTTCCGAACTTCTTCTCGCAATCTCTGCCTGTCGGATAAGATCGTCTGTTTCTCTTCTTCCAGTGTCTGTATCTGCTTTTTCTGTGTTCGCATGAACTCTTTCGCTTTCTCGAAACTCTGTACGAGAATATCCCTCTCCGCTTTGAGCTTGATTGGTGATTCCTCTGGTGTCTGCAATGGCTGCGTCAAGCTCTCTGTAATAGTTTCTGAGTTCTTCGTCTGATCTGCTGTCTCTGTCGGCTGCAACTCTGGATTTTTCCCTATTTCCATTAAATTCATTCTCTAAGCCCTCCTTACTGATGTCCAGATGGAATGTTTTTGACAGATTGCTGTCACGCACTTTCTTTCCATCCTGATTCTGAAATGTGATGTGTTTCCGCTTTTCTGTCCAGTTTACATTCCATCCAAACTGTTTCATTTTTTCTATAAACTTTTCTTTGCTGATACAATTTTCCAGTGCCTTTAATACCGCCATTGCACAGTCCGCTACAAAACTATCCTTTACCTGTTGACAGAACAGGTTATATTTATCTTTGCTCCATGCAATAACTTCCCCTTTTTCAATCTGGCTTCCATCAAAGTGCTTTCCTTTCTCGACAACTGTCAGTCCACGTTCTCGGCACATCTGATTAGTAAGCTGTTTCATACGTTCCAGATCCTTTTTGGTGTTATGCAGTTTTCTCCCATCTTCATAACTCACAGAATTTGTAACCAGATGGCAGTGGATATGGTTTTTATCCTTATGCACAGCCACTAAGGTCTGGAATCCCCGAAACCATTCTTCTGCAAACTCTTTTCCAAATTCAAATGCTTGCTCCGGTGTGATCTGCTCGTCCTTGTGCCAGGAAATAATATTGTGGGCGTACATCCTTCCAGAATCTTTATCCCACACCTTCTTTTCCTCTAAAAATGCTCTGTACACCAGATCATAATTGATCTCGTCATGGCAGTACGGGCCAGTCACATAGGTAAGCTGCTCACTGGTCTTGTCCTGACGCAATACATATTCGATGCAGTTTCTCATTGCTCCATGTGTATTTGTCCGCTTATTAATCGTCTTATTAATAGCCATATCTTTTCACTCTCCTTCCGGTACTTAAGAATACTTTTATTGAGGAAATACAGCGTACTGTCATTTGGAACTTCTCCATCTGTATGCAGCTTTCTTGCAATCTGATTGATATTTGTAGTAGCTCCACGAAGCTGACTGAGAATGTCGGCAAACATCTGATTCAATCTTTTTAGTTCTTCCACTTCCTCTGTAGAAGCTATCTTCAAATCTGCGATTGCTTTTATTACTACTTCCTGCTGTGTTCTTCCGGATTCTTTTACTTTGCTTTGAAACAGATCATACTCTGCTTTATTCATTCGTATCGTTACCGTATAATTTCGTTTTCGCATAAATCTTCGTTTCCTTTCTCCACTCTATCTTTTTTATAAATCAGCCATAACCTTTCCGGCTGGTAGATTAGCAGGGGATTCCATAAGGGGAAATGCAATATTCCCCTTTGGCAGGTGCAGGACAGCGTCCTAGTCAATCAGTAAGTCATCCGAAGGAATGTCCGGTGGACATTTAGCAGGATTACTTACGTTATTGACGTGCCGGGGTTCCAAGGGGCAGATGCCCCATGGCAAGTTTAGGAACAGCTCAAAAGCTGGCTCCGGTGCATAGTGGCTTGCCACTTTGCGAAACTTGCCTGTCATCTCCCCACTACTAAACTGATACCAACCAAGCAACATTTCCCCACTGCATTATCAAACCTAAATGTAGATGACAGTGGTTTTGTGGTGCAGGGACAGACTGTGGAAGAAATAGAAAAGCTCCCATTTCGATAGATTTTCTCTTTCTGAAACAGGCTGTTCATGCATCACTCCGATGCGAAGTATCGGACAATCATGTGCCGTAACCGGCACTCTATTCTTTTCTTCATCTTGTTTGTTCAATCCCCCCATCTGCCAACGCTTTTCTGTTATATTTTCCTGTTATTTCTGTCTTTCTTTTTCTGGTTCTCTTTCTATTTCTGCTAAAAGACATAAAAATAGCAGTCATAAACATTTCTCCAATTCATAATGTCTGAAATGTCACTACTGCCATTGTCTTTTTCTGCTATTCTGTTTTTGTAAAGCTATTCCTTACTGTCAGTCTGTTTTCCTGTTACTGCTATTTCATAACCATCTAAAAACTGTCCGCAAAATCCAGTGCTGCATCCATATCAGCTTCTTTCTCCCAGTCCAGATTATCTTCTGCGATCTCTCCATCCGTTTTCTCCATTGTTAGTATTCTGTCCGGCAGATTAATTTCTCCTACCGATTCTTTTACAAACGGTACAAGCATTTCCATCAGATTCTTCACTATAGCCATCGGGGCAGATTCTTTCACTCCATCCCGGACTGCTGTTTCCACTCTTTCCAGAAATGCATCTTCCTTTTCTCTGGTTTCCAGATACGGATCTGCTTCATTCCTGTACTCTCTGGAAAAATAATCGTTTAAAGCAACTACAACTGCTCTGGTGTACGATTTATATTTTTCCCTGTCCATCGTCTGCAAATATTCCCATGCCTGCCTGTCCTGTTCATCACAAAGATTCAAACGGATATTTGTGTTGATGATTTTCCGTTCTTTTCTCATACAAGCATCCCTCCGTTTCTCTGGATTTTCCTTACAGTCATTGCTTCATAGCCTTTCGCTGTGGCACAGATGTCCCGTACAATTGTCACCCGGCTCTTGTCATATTCTCCAAAATTCTGGATCATACAACCGCCACCGCCGACCACATACAGACACATCAGTTCTGGATTATATTCCCGTTCTCTCAGCTTATGGAAGATTTCTTTTGTATAATCTCCGGCAGCTTTACGAATGACTGTCAGATATTTTTCACCAATATCTGCTGTCCCGGTACGGATCACCTGCTCAATCACCAGATCGTCCACCACTGTTCCCAGTTCTTTCAACAAAGATTCCCTGACTGCAAGCACACACTGGTGCGTTCCATATTTCTCTGTAAAGCATTTCTTCTCTAATGGACGGGAATTATTGATATACATGATGTTCATAGTCCCATTTCCAATGTCTGCCAGCATATTGATGCCTTTGAAATCCTGTAAGCGGTAAAAGGCTGCTGCAAATCCCTGTGGGTAAATGTCTGCTCCTGCAAACTCCACATGATATTCTTTATTGCGGAATGTAAAATCTACACATTCATTCTGGAGAAGATATTTCTGAAAGTCTTCTTTCTGTGTAGCTACCCAGGTAAGGGGAAGTCCGGCTGCGATATGTACCGTTGCCCGGTTCATACCTTTCCCATCCAGTTCCCTTGCGATAGCTGCCAGTGTCAGCACATAATAGTCCTCATCCTGCGTTTTCTCTGCACAGAACTCCTTGTGTTCCTCTCCGATTTGGTAATACATGCCATTGTAAACAAGAAGATTATTCTGAAAGATTGGCTCCTTGTCATATCTGGCTACACCGGATGGAAAACATCTGGTGGCTGTTTTCATGTTTCCATAGCCATGATCAATCCCGATCACTGTAACTGTCTCATTATTGTTGTTTTTCATCATTCTCATAATCATACCTCATACTTTCTTAATTTTTATTTTTTTACTTTTCCCAAATTCGGGAAAAACCTATATTTGTATCAGCTAAAACGTTGATACAGGAAAAAGGGCAGTCAGTGTAAAAAAAGCAAAATTTTATGTACTCTGGCAGCTATCTTTGTTATTTCTCCTGCTCCGGTAACATTTCTTTTTGCTTATTTTGCCCTAAATGCCCTTAATTCCCTGATTCATATTTAATTGTAACTGTTTATAATCTATATCTGTTTCTTCATAGGGTATTCTTTTTTCTGGATCTACAGGACAAAAATCTTCTTCCTTAACTGCAACATCCTGATAATAAAACTCACCATTGTACTGCTTCAGAAGGAAACCTTTATCTGTCATATTCCTGAAAAAGTTGGATTTACCATGCCCCTGTCTGCCGTTCTCTTTGCAATATTCCTCGTACATATTAAACACTTCACTTCGTTTCAGACGTTTTCCTTTAGCACGCACCAATGTCTCATCAATAAAAGCACAAATACTGTCAGATGACCGCTGTACCTCTCTTACACATTCTTTGCTGTGTTCGCTCTCCGTGAACTTTCCCTGTTCATACAGTTTTTTCAGTGCAATCATCGCCATATGAATTGCATAATCAGATTCTGCTTGTACCTTTTCCTTTAAGTGCAGATCTTTTTCACCACTTTTTACTACCCGGTTCATATCGAGAATCAGTAGTCTACGATAAAATGCATCTGACTTGTCCTCAAGATTTTGTGGCATTTCATTGGTAGAAAAAAGCAGTTTTGCATAAGAGTGGAAATGAATTGCATCCTGTCCTTTTTTCTCATAAATCAGTGTATCCTCACCGACTGCTTTCTTTAATACATCTGTGTTCTCCATTGCTTTGCAGGGAATATCCGCACAGGCATTTAACAGCTTTCCGTACATTCCAGTCGCATAGAATCGTTTGTTCAAATCCTGTAAAGAAACGCTGGACATATTGGTGATTCCAACTACATGCTGGATCAGCGATACTGCCACAGACTTTCCGGTTCCACCATTTCCTTTCAGCGTAAGGAATTTCTGAAACTGCGTATCCTGTGTCATGCAGTATCCAAAATACTCCCAGAATGTCTGCTGTTCTTCTTTATTAGGAAGAGACGATGCAAGATACTTTTTGATATTTTCTCCGCCTTGTAACACCTGCTCACAATCCTCTGGATAATAGGGAAAAGGAATCTGATTAATTGTCAGATAATCAGGATTGTGTTCCAGCATTTCACCCGTAACCGGATCATAATATCCATTTTTAAAGTTAATCCACCGCACAGGCTGTTTATTTAGTTCATATGCCTCTCGGTGAACTTTTGGCTGTGTGATCAGCAGATTATAGATTCTTTTGATCACTCCACTCTGTATCTGGTCTCGATAGATCAGCTTCTGGATACGGTATTTCATTCTTACTCCATCATGGTCTTCCAGGAAAACGCCGTGTTCATAATAATAAGGTGTGATTCCCACCACAAAAAACTGAACATTCTCCACCAGGTAATCTACAATCTCCATATCCCGGACACCTTTCACATTTCCTTTTGCATCAAATAAGTGAAAACGGCTCAGTTCCGGTTCTTCTTTCGGATTTCGCTCAAACCGAAGAATATACTGTTCCAGTAATTTCTCAACTTCTTTCTGATTATCCAGTTTGCCAAGATACTCTTTCTCTTTGAACAACTGCCATCCTGCTTTTCCATCAAGACCAGCGTCTTTGAAAAATGTCAGTAACTTATCATTTACCCACTTCACCGTACAAGAAGCCACATAATGATAGGCACACTGACAGCTGCCAATAAACTGAATAGCTCTCATTTCCTCTATAAAAGAATCTGCACTGAAATAATACCCGTCATCTTCCGGCACCAGACAAAGTGCCTGATAACCTGACATTACAATATTCAACGCTATATCCTGATTGTCCACCAAAAAGATATAGGTCTGTGCTGTCCCTTCTGGATTGGTTTCCATATAATGCTTCAAAAACTTCTTGTTCAAACTTATCACTTCCTTTCCAGACAAAAAAAGACGCAAGCCACATTACTATGACTCACGCCTTTCTCTGCACTTATTTACTTTACAGTTCCAATTCGCTACGCACTGCGTATCCTTTTAGAACTTGCATTTAAACATAAATCAATTCCTTGAGAATAATCTCTTCTGCAATTGCTTTGTGTTGATTAGCAGCTCTTACCCAGGCAATCTGATCTTTCTCTTTATCCGGCAATGGTTCTTTTTCTTCTAACTGTTTCAGTATTACCTCTTCCCGTTCTCTGGCTGCCTTGTCCACTTCCAGAAGATGCTCTCCAATGGTATCCTGTAAAAGCATCACCTGATAGGTTGAATTTCGATAGTTTTTCAGATAATCTCTGCGAAGAAAACCATACTTGCCAAGTTGCTCCATCTGCTCACCGGATTTATAGGTGAGATTCGGGATCAGATATCCATTTACATTTGTATACGTTAATTCCATTTTATTAGCACTCTCCATTTCTCATCATTTTTTGACCACAAATTTACGACATTTACGACAAATCTGACACTGCTTTACAATACCAGACAAAATGGCTGATGCCCCGGAAAGCCTGTAAAACAGCCACTTCCGGGATACACAAGACAGGACAAAAATCGACTTCCATTATCAAGGGGTGAGTGCTAATTTTTTAAATTTCTTGTTATTGCCTTATGTTAGCGTCAGTGTACAAGGGAGAAAACGGTCGATGAAGAGCAAATTTCAGCCTCTTTGTTGTTACTTTCGCTCCGCGTACGTCTACATCTCTACGCATTAAGCGCAACCAACTTAGGAAGTGCCAATCTTGCTACATTATCTCCCATCCGTATTTTTTACATAAATTGTGCTGCGTGCCGCACCTTTTTTTCTTAAATAACCGCCTGCAACCATGTTCTTTAAAACAGCTCTTGCTCTACGGTGCTTTACGCCTAAAAGTTCTACGGTCTCAGCAGTGGTAATAGAGCCATTTTCTGATGCATATTTATAAATTTGTTGTTCCTGTTTATTATCCGGCATTTTTTCTGTCATATCTGGCACTCCGCCAGAACTATCCGGCATTTTTTTCATAGTATCTGGCATTTTACCAGAAGTATCCGACACTTTGTTAGCATTATTGGGGTCATCAAAGTCGTTTGGAACGACTTGCCCTCGATAAATATTGATACGCAAATCAACAAACCAATTTCATCTGATATTCCATTCTTAATTCTTCAGCAAAATACAGATCACTCATGCAATGCATATCAGAAATACCGTCACGCATTAACTGATAGACTTCGGAACGATAAAATAACCCACGATGCCCCATCAAAAAAAGTCTCTGATCTTTGGCAAAGCTCCCAGTGACACGGGCATATTTTTTCTGAAGCAAAATCAGGTTTGCCATCATGATCGAATTTTTGATTTTTTCGTCTGTTATCATATACAGTTTCTTTTTTATCTCTTTACAAGAAGCCACATTTCTATGACGCATGCCTTTCTACATAACCATCTACCAGGACAATTTCCGCCTCTGCTTTCTGAATCAGTCCTATTAGTAAGCTGAACGCATCGTATATCTGTCCATCAAAAAATATCTTTTGATTAGATTCCTCATGATCTGATATGTACCCAAAAATCTGCTCCAGCTTTTCGTCTGTCTTTTTCTGATATTCAAGTTGTTTTAACTCAACTTTACTACCCAAAGCGAACACTTTTAAACCAGTGTTTGCTTTGGGTAATCCTTTCAAACAAAAGTTCATTGTTGGCTATAAATCGTCTCATTTCTACGGCTGAAAAATTTAAACATAAATCTATTCTTTAGCAGGCTGCTCGAAGAACTCTATCGGAGCTATTTGGAATTTATTTCTTTCATCCACTTATCCCACTCGGGACTATCTTTTAAAAACTGCATTTCTTCATCTGTCCGGAGCGACTGAATAATTAATTTTTGAATTTTCCCCCCAAATGCCTGATCGACTTCTTTTTTCTCAATATGCCGATATAACGGTGACTGATCGATCTCCCATTTTTTTGAGAGCGACGCAAACATTGCCCGTAAGACCTCCAGTAATTTTTCCCGGTCTTTTGCCGCAATATATAACTGGGAATGTGCAACATAAGAATTGTACTCCCACAGGTCAAATAACTGTGCGCTTCCTCTGTCAACATCCGCAATATATTCGGCATCATCCATCCGTTCTTCTTTGATAGCGATTTCCATCAAAGTCATTAGCGCAGATTGGATTTCATTAGTAACAGATAAAAGCTTTTCTTCCGTACATTTTGCCGCCTTTTTAAGTTTTCCTTGTGCAATCCATATATTTGCCTGTACCTGAACTCTGTCTATGCTGCTTTTCTCCGGGATGGTATCCAGCAATTCCTGTACCTGTTCATAGTTCCCTTGTTCCATTAATTTAGAGATTAAACACGCGCTGGCCTGCTCTCTGATCACTGCGTTCGTACTTTGTGCCGCCCGCTGATAAAGCGCTTCTATCTCTTTCTCATACTTTTCCTTTAACGGAATCGGATTTCTACTAAGTATGATCGCGCCGTCCAGTAACGCCGCCAAGTTGCTTACCAGCAGGTCCGAGTTGGGATATTCTCTCAATTTTTCAACCGCCAGAGAATATCCTGCATCAAATCCGCTCATTTCGATCTGCTCAAGAACTTCATTCATAAATAACGCCACTTCTTTTTCCGACAAATCCTCCTGAAAGGATAAAAGGGTATTCAGGTCTGTGTCCAGAAGTCTGGCAAGCACCGGAAGCAATACAAGATCCGGATAAGTCGTTCCTTTCTCCCATTTATTGACAGCCGGAGTGGAAACGCCAAGATACTTTGCAACCTGTGCCTGCGTAAGTCCTTTTTTCAATCTCCGTTCACGAATAATTTCATTGATTTTCATATGAAATGCTCCTTTGTTGTTCAGCTTTTATGTATCCGCTTGTTATTTCTATTGTAGCATCTCCGATTCGTACGCTCCATTTCCCCGTCATTAACTTTCAGGCAGAAATCTAAACTTTGAGTTAAACAGGCTGCTGGTATTTTTTCTTCTGAACCAGCATATTTCCTTTATAAATCCACTTTTCTTTCAAAGCTTTCTTCCCTCAGCCAGCTCTCTTTCCGAGCGGGATCAAGATCCGCAGTTCGAACCAGTTATCGTGGATCCCGGCTGTGACAGAACCGTTATACTTCCGCACCGTCGTCTGAATACTCTTCATTCCAAATCCGTGAAACTGCTTATCCTTTTTTGTCGTCTGCGGTATGCCGTTTTTGAACACGATCTTCTCTTCGCAATAATTTTCCACCTTGATACGCAGGAAATTTTTCTGCTGCGCCACATACAGATGGATCAGTCGTTTTTCCGGTTTCTCTAACTTTTCCACGCTCTCGATCGCATTGTCCAGAATATTTCCGAAAAGAGCGCTGATATCCATCTCCGCGATAAAATTCAACAAAGTTCCGTCCGCCTGTACAACCGCCAATGCCTCGCCCCAATAGGTATCCGTGTGATTTTTGCAGTAACCGATCTTATTATACGGACATCCGTTTCCAAGTCCAAGCAGTCTGCCGCCTTTGACCCGAACCTGCAAAATCCCTCTTTCCAGAGGCTTGACCGTTCCGTTCGCATCGGTGTACTGCAGACGGATAAAACTGAGCTTCCCGGCTTTTACCGTTTTTTCTTCCGGAACCGCACGAAGCAGCGTCTCCTCTCCCGCTGTACAAAGCTTATGTTCCGAGATCACATTTTCTTCGGCGTCATAAGCCACCGCCTTTAAGACTCCCGGCTCATATCGGATCTGAAACTTCGTATCGCACCCATCTTTCAGAAGATTGCTTCCGACTTTCTTGCCGTTCAGATACAATGCGACCTTTGCGGCTCTTGCATAGACTTCGACCACTGCCTTTTTCCCCTCGCATCCGTTCCATGACCAGGATTCCAAGGCATTTGTCATTTTCCAGGCAGACGGTGAATGCCGTTCTCCCGTATGGTTGACCGGGCGCACTGCGATGACCGGTCTGTCTGTCAGTTCAAACGCCGTCTTTGTATATCCCGCTTCTGCCAGCGGTTTTCCTGTCAGATCGATCCGTCCGCTTCCCGCAGTGATCCAGCCGGGACCGTGTGAAAAGTCCGGGGCATAATCTTTGTATTCCCAGGAACCTACTCCTACCTCTCCGAGATAGTCCATCCCTGCCCACACAAAATCCCCGATGATCCGCGGATTTTGTTTTGCCAGCTCCCAAAACGTATACGCATCGTCACAAAATGTCTCGCTCCCGAGTATCAGTCTTTTTTTGTATTTTTCAGATCGTGCCGATAACGGTTGATCCCATAATTGTAGCCGGCAATATCCATATTTGCAAAGGCATCGCGTGTCTTCAGATCGCAGCCGTAAAACGTCGCTCCCCATTTCATAAAACCGCTCCCGGGCATTCCCGCCAGATCATTGAAAAACTGACTTCCGACCGCTTTCTTTTTTTGTTTTCCTTTTGTCTTTTCTGCTTTCTCGACTTCTTTTTTTGCTTTTTTATCACTGTATACGCCAAAACCGACAGAACTTAAAAAATTAAAGAAGATATTGATGCCGCAGGAAACCGGTCTCGTATCATCCAGCCGATGTAGATATTCCGTCATTTTCCTTGTCAGCTCGATTCCTTTCGGCTGTGCCGTTTCCGACACCTCATTTCCGGTGGAATACAGAATGACCGACGGATGGTTAAAATCCTTTTCTACCATATCTTTCAGATCCTGCCGCCACCATTTCTGAAAATGATCCACATAATCATATTCCGTCTTATGGATGTACCAGACGTCCACAAACTCATCCATAACCAGCACGCCCTGACGGTCACAGGCTTCCAGAAGCGCTTTGGAACATGGATTGTGTGCCGAACGGATCGCATTATATCCGTTTTCTTTCAGGATACGCACTTTCCGCGCTTCCGCATCCGCGTAACAGCAGGCTCCAAGCACACCATTGTCGTGATGGATGCACGCTCCGCGCAAAATCACCCGTTCCCCGTTGATACACAGTCCCTTTTTCACATCCCACGTAAGAGTCCGGATTCCGAATGTGACCGTTTCTTCCTCTGTCACAGTTTCTTTCTCTGTCACGGTCTCTTTCTCTATGACGGTCTGGTCATCTGCGCCGCTCTCTTTTCTGCCGGTATACCTTACCTTTAACTGATATAAATTCGGCGTATCGACATTCCACAGTTTTCCGCCGGGAATCTCCATCTGCACACAGGCATGTCCGTTCGTCTCCACATTTGCCGTGACACCCGTCTCCAACACTTCCAACTCCAATTCCCCTGCCGCAGTTGTCTGCACTTCGACTTCTATTACAGGCGGCTCTGCACTGACCGTCCGGATGCGAATGCCATTTCTTTGAATATGCTGTTTTGAAAATACATCCATCCAGACGGGGCGATAAATTCCCGCACCGGAATACCATCTGCTGTTTGGCTGGTCGGCATTGTGAGCAATGACACGGATCACATTTTCCTCTCCGTATTTCAAATACGGATCCGCCTCCACATAGAAATTCGTGTACCCGTAAGGACGGAATCCCGCTTTCCTGTCATTGATATAGACCTCCGCATTGTGGTAAACTCCCTCAAATTCAAAGCTCACCTCATTTTCTTTCATCTCTTCAGGCACTTCAAATGTTTTCTCATAAACATAATCATATCCCTCAAACCAACCGGTATTGATCCCCCCGGCGCTGTCGGCTGTCCGTCTCTCTGAAATCATCGCATCATGTGGAATCGTCACTTCTTTCCATGACTCATTTCCTCCTGCACGGCGATATTTCCACCCATTGTTAAAATCGATCCGTTTCATGCCGTTCCTCCTTTTTGCATTTCTGTATCTTTTGTTTCCCTGGCGTCAATGTACAAGGGGAAACACGCCTCAAACCGCGTAATTTCGGTTATTTTTCGTCAATTCAACCATATCACGTTTTCCGATTGAAAAACAGGAATATCCGTGAACGGTACTTTTTTTTACGCAAAAAGCTTTACCGGATGCAAAAGGAGAACGCAAAATCAAATTAAATCAATCGACTCATTAATCATTATACTAATTTGATCAAATGTGTAAGTTTCATACAACGGAGGATTTTCATCTGCAGCTTTTTCCTCAATAGAAAGACTATTTTGATATCCAGCCCATGATTCCATTTTTACGAACTGCCCATCTTCCAGTTCAAAATACTCTGCTTCTGGTCCTGTTACTCCTGTATATAATTCTCCAAATCCTTTATGAGGTGATTCAACCAAAAAATAAATTATTCGATCGCCAGGCTCTAGCAATTCCATTCTCTGGAGTTACTGACTCTGTTTGTACAACTTCGCCATATATTATTATTTCACTATTTTTTGTTAATGAGGGAATATCCGGATAAGATACAGCACTTTCTGATACATTATAAAGTGTACCTATAATTTGTTCTCTCTCAATATTTTCAACTTTTTTACTTGAACTGCATCCTGTTAAAACAATGATACATAAGAAAAATGTTATTATATTTTTTTTCATCTTCTTTCCTACTTTCTATCTCATCTCTAAGTAACTGTATTATACTTACGATCAGCTTATTTGCTATCCTCTTTCCATGATACTGATCCCTAAAACTCTCCACTGACTTTATCATATCTCTAATTTTCAGAATTTTCAATTATATTTCATTTTTACTTTTTGTGTTCAGAAACATTCACCAATATCGTAAAATATCAAATCAGAGAATTGAGCGACACCCTCGCGTTATATATAAAAAAGTCCCAGTTTCACCCTGGTTTTACCGAAATAAGAATCTTTGAAATATAGAACTGTTTATTCCATTCTGCTTTTAGGACATAAAGAGGAGCTGCTGCTCCAGTAGATGATTTTATCTCCTAGAACAACAGCCCTCCATTTACAATGTTTCTCATCATATAGTTTCCTTATCAGATTCCGCGCATCGTCAGTTGGATCCGTTTCTTCTTGAGATCCACGCTCATGACTTTCACATCCACGATGTCTCCGACGCTGACCGCTTCCAACGGGTGCTTGATATAACGGTCCGTGATCTGGGAAATATGTACCAGTCCGTCCTGATGCACGCCGATATCCACAAATACGCCGAAGTCGATGACATTGCGCACCGTCCCTTTTAAGACCATTCCCTCTTTTAAGTCTTTCATCTCCAGCACGTCGGTCCGCAGGATCGGTTTCGGCATCTCCTCACGCGGATCGCGCGCAGGTTTTTCCAGTTCTTTGACAATATCGCGCAGAGTGATCTCCCCGATTCCCAGTTCCTCCGCCAGCTTCTTATAGTCTTTGATCGTCAGCGAAAGTCCTGTCAGATTGCCGCCTGTAATGTCTTTCGGCGTATATCCCTGCTTTTTCAGTAATTTTTCCGCCGCCTCGTAGGACTCCGGATGCACGCCCGTTCCATCCAGCGGATTTTCTCCGCCCTGGATCCGCATAAATCCGGCGCACTGCTCAAATGCCTTCGGTCCGAGTTTCGCCACTTTCAGCAATTCTTTCCGGCTCGCAAAGCGACCGTTTTCCTCGCGGTATGCGACAATATTTTTTGCGATCGCACTGCTGATCCCCGAAATATAAGAGAGTAGCGGCGCGGAAGCCGTATTCAGATCGACGCCGACTTTGTTGACGCAGTCTTCCACAACACCGTTCAATGATTCGCCCAGTTTCTTCTGGTTCATGTCGTGCTGATACTGTCCGACTCCGATGGATTTCGGATCGATCTTCACCAGTTCCGCCAGCGGATCCTGCAGACGTCTCGCGATAGAAGCCGCGCTCCGCTGTCCCACGTCAAATTTCGGAAATTCTTCACTTGCAAGCTTGCTCGCCGAATAAACCGACGCGCCCGCCTCGTTGACGATCACATACTGTACGTTGTCCGGGATCTCTTTTAACAGTTCCACGATAAACTGCTCCGACTCTCTGGAGGCGGTTCCGTTTCCGAGGGAGATCAGGGAGACATGGTACTTCGGAATGATCTTCTTGAGCAGATCTTTAGACGCCTTGATCTTCGCAGGCGTTGTCGGCGCAGTCGGATAAATGACGGTTGTTCCGAGTACTTTTCCGGTCTCGTCCACGACTGCCAGCTTACATCCGGTACGGAATGCCGGATCCCATCCGAGTACAACTCTTCCGGTGATCGGCGGCTGCATTAAGAGCTGGTGCAGATTCTTTCCGAATACTTCGATTGCTCCGTCTTCCGCTTTTTCCGTCAGTTCGTTTCGGATCTCCCGTTCGATCGCCGGCGCGATCAGACGCTTATAACTGTCTTCCACAACTTCTTTCAGCACCGGCGTTGTATATGGATTGTCCCGCCGGATCACCTGTTTTTCGAGATACCGCAGGATGTCTTCCTCCGGCGCTTCGATCTTCACCGTCAAGAACTTCTCTTTTTCCCCGCGGTTCAATGCGAGGATCCTGTGTCCTGCCAGTTTTCCGATCGGTTCTTCAAATTCATAATACATCTCATATACGGACTCTGCCTCCGCATCTTTCGCCACAGAAATGATCTTTCCTTTCTGCATCGTCTGTTTCCGGATCCAACTCCGGTAATCCGCCTCATCGGAAATCGATTCCGCGATGATATCCATTGCTCCTGAGAGCGCCTCTTTCGCGGATTTCACTTCTTTTTCCTCGGATATATACTTCTCCGCCTCCACTTCCAGCGGTTCTTTCGTCTGCTGCAGCATGATCAATACAGAGAGCGGTTCCAGTCCTTTCTCTTTCGCGATCGTTGCGCGCGTCCGCCGTTTCGGACGATACGGGCGGTACAGATCTTCCACGACAACCAATGTTTCCGCCGCAAGAATCTGTGCTTTTAATTCTTCCGTCAGTTTTCCCTGCTCTTCAATACTGGAAAGTACCTGCTCTTTTTTCTCTTCCAGATTACGCAAATATAAAAGCCGCTCATGCAATTTTCGGAGCTGCTCGTCATTCAGCGATCCGGTCGCCTCTTTTCTGTATCGTGAAATAAACGGGATCGTATTTCCCTCATCGATCAAATTTACCGCGGCGTCTACCTGCCAGCGTTTTACACCTAATTCTTCGGTCAGTTTCTGATTCAAATCCATCTGTCAGTCAATCCTCTCTTCTATAATTTGGACGCTTCTTATTATACAGGAATCCCCTTTATTTGCAAAGTCCCGGCAAATGATTCTACACTGTTACACCACCACTTCAAAAAGTGTTTTTTCATTAATATGAATCTCTTTCACCCCTGTTTGCTTTTTTTTATTAAAATTAAAACTTAACAAATATCCTCGTTCCAGATGATAATAATCCAGATATTCCATCAACTGTTTTTCACCTCTTTTATTATATTCATCACCATGCCAGATTTTAAGCTCAATCACATACTGCGCGCCCAGATAATCTACAACAATATCTGTTCTGGTCTGATCTCTTGTCTGCGCTTCAATATAATAATTGCCTGTTCCGTTAATGATCGGTTTCAAATATAACAAAAACATTCGTCTGCCATTCTCTTCCACAAACTTCTCTGTATTCTCTCCATATATGTCGTGAAAATGTACCATGAACTTTTTCAATATAAGTTCCATATCTAATCTTCCGTTTTGAATAAACTGGTTCTTTTCTCGCTCCCCAAACTGATATGTGATATTTCCCGTCATTTCTTCCGACAAAAAAAGATTATACAGTCTTGTTTCGAAAATACGGTTTGAAATGACCACCTGTCCCTCGCATTCCCGAACGAATCCAAACATCGTTCCTATATCAATCGCAAAATTATCCGGATTGTACGGGTATGTCTCGCCCTGGAAGAGAATTGCATACAACATCTTTTTCAACTCCGGATAATCTTCGATCTTCTTTCGCATATCATCAAACAATGTGCTCGGTTCTTTCAAAAGTATCTGTACTGCATCCGTTACGCCCTGTCTTGACCACTTCATATGCATCCTTTCCGCATCCTCATATTCATCGATCAATTTACAAATCTTAGACACTAAATACGGATAACCGGACGTATACTCAAAAATTGCTTCTGCTACTTCTTCAATTTCTACAATACAATGTTGATCTGCCTCATATTCCTTAAGCATTCCCGCGATGTCTTCTTTTGTAAAGCTCATATCCACGCGAAAATCCGCTGCTATATTCCACGGACTGTTATACTTATGTTCCTGTTCATTTCGGATACGCTGTTTCAAATTCTTTATATCGTACACTCCTGCCAATATTACAGATTGAAATGTTGGTCGCGTAACTCTTTTCAAAAATTTACTTCTCAGCATTCCAAGGAAATCCAAAAACACCCCATGATTACTTGCCTGATCTACTTCGTCAATCATCAATACCACCGCTTTTTCGGATTCCCCGCATAGAATCGAAATCCAGTTTGAAAGATCAGACAAATTGTCCACACCATTCCCATTTTCGGTTTTCAATAATAAATTTTTTATGTTCTCGCCTAATGCAGGAACTTCATTGTAACGGACTGTATCATACAATAAGCCGCATAAAGTATTACAAAATGCTGATTCGCTTTCAAAAGCAGATGTTCCCAATCCCTCAAAACTAATAAAGAATACGGTGTATTTATCTGAAAGATAATTCACTAACTGATTCAATGTTGTTGTCTTACCATATTGTCTGGCGCGATTTATTACAAAATACTGTTTTTCATCAACCAGTCCTTTGATTTCCGCCAATCGTACATCTATATTCACCATATAATGCTCTTCTGGATAACAAATCCCATTTACATTAAAATATTTACGCAATCTCATCGCCCCACTTTCTGTTTACAATATTCTTGCCTGTGCTGCACTCATGTTCCTGTTTTACTTCTCAGTATACACAAAATACTTCTATATCACAACAGAGATTCCCTTTAAATTTCATCGTAATTTCTCCCGAAAAAACAGAAAGCCCGGACATACCGTCTCTTCCGGTACTATCCAGACTTTCTGCTTTCTATTCTCTATAATCCCTATTTTGGGTTCGCAGACAAAAGATTTTTCGTCCTTTGTTCACGAACCTGCTACTCTGCCCTGAGCCGCACTTTCTTTTCGTATTATTTTCCGTAGTAGCATTTCAGGTAGATTTCTTTGATCTCCTTGAAGAGCGGGTATCTCGGGTTTGCTCCTGTGCACTGGTCGTTAAATGCCTGCTCTACCATGTCATCCAATGTATCGAGGAAGTATTTCTCATCGATTCCGTACTCTTTGATGCTCTTCTTAATTCCGATCTTTTCTTTGAGGTCTTCCAGTTTTGCGAGGAAGTTTTCAAATACTTCATCGTCGTTCTTTCCGGTACATCCTGCGAAGCGTCCAAGCTCTGCGTATCTTGCTTTTGCGTGCGGATACTGATACTGGGAGAATGTTCCCATCTTCGTCGGAACTTCCGCCGCATTGTAGCGCATAACTTCTGTCAGAAGCAGCGCGTTTGCAACACCGTGCGGCAGGTGATGGAACGCACCCAGTTTATGTGCCATGGAGTGGTTCAGTCCGAGGAATGCATTTGCAAATGCCATACCTGCCATACAGGATGCGTTTGCCATTTTCTCTCTTGCGATCGGATCGTTTGCTCCGTTCTCATATGCGGACGGCAGATAATCAAATACTGCTTTCACCGCTTTGAGTGCCAGACCGTCTGTGTAATCCGATGCCATGATCGAAACATATGCCTCGATCGCATGTGTCATAACGTCGATACCGGAAGCACTTGTCAGTCCTTTCGGCTGTGTCATCATGTTGTCCACGTCTACGATCGCCATGTTCGGGAGAAGCTGATAATCAGCCAGCGGCCATTTTACGCCTGTCTCTGCGTCTGTGATGATCGCGAACGGTGTCACCTCGGAACCTGTTCCTGAAGAAGTCGGGATCGCTACAAAGTAAGCCTTTGTTCCCATCTCCGGGAATGTATAAACTCTCTTGCGGATATCCATGAAGTCCATCGCCATATCTTCAAAATTTGCTTCCGGATGCTCGTACATTACCCACATGATCTTTGCGGCATCCATTGCAGATCCGCCGCCAAGCGCGATGATCGTATCCGGTTCAAATGCACGCATCTGATCTGTACCAAGACGTGCGCACTGCAGTGTCGGGTCCGGAGCTACTTCGTAGAAGCATGTGTGCTGGATTCCCATTTCGTCCAGTTTCGCCTCGATCGGAGCTACATATCCGTTCTTGTACAGGAAAGAGTCTGTTACGATAAATGCTTTTTTCTTGTGCATGATCGTTCCAAGTTCATCCAGTGCAACCGGCATACAGCCTTTCTTAAAGTATACTTTCTCAGGTGTTCTGAACCAAAGCATGTTCTCTCTCCTCTCGGCAACGGTCTTGATGTTCAGCAGATGTTTCACTCCTACGTTTTCAGATACGGAGTTTCCGCCCCAGGATCCGCATCCGAGTGTCAGTGACGGAGCCAGTTTGAAGTTGTAAAGATCTCCGATTCCACCGTGTGAGGATGGTGTGTTGATCAGGATACGGCATGTTTTCATTGCAGCCGCATGTTTTGCGATCTTCTCTTTCTGTGCAGGATGTACATACAGGGAAGCGGTATGTCCGTATCCGCCGTCTGCTACAAGCTGCTCTGCTTTTGCAAGCGCCTCGTCAAATGTCTTTGCTCTGTACATTCCGAGTACCGGAGACAGTTTTTCGTGTGCAAATTCTTCGGAAATGTCTACGGACTCTACTTCACCGATCAGGATCTTTGTATCTTCCGGTACATTGACTCCTGCCATTTTTGCGATCTCATATGCAGATTTTCCCGGGATCTTGCTGTTCAGTGCGCCGTTGATGATAATCGTCTTACGGACTTTGTCCAGCTCGTCGCCTTTTTTCAGGAAGTAGCATCCGCGGTATGCAAATTCTTTCTTCACTTCGTCATAAATGCTGTCCAGTACAGTTACAGACTGCTCGGATGCACAGATCATACCATTATCAAATGTCTTGGAATGGATGATGGAGTTTACTGCCATCTTCACATCTGCTGTATCGTCAATGATGACCGGTGTATTTCCTGCTCCTACTCCGAGAGCCGGTTTTCCGGATGAATATGCTGCTTTTACCATTCCCGGTCCGCCTGTTGCGAGGATGATGTCTGCCTCACGCATAACGGTGTTGGTCAGTTCCAGCGACGGAGCGTCGATCCATCCGATGATCCCCTCCGGAGCGCCTGCCTTTACTGCCGCGTCCAGAACAACTTTTGCTGCCGCGATCGTGCATGCTTTTGCAGCCGGATGCGGGCTGATGATGATCGCATTTCTTGTCTTCAGACAGATCAATGTCTTGAAGATCGCCGTGGATGTCGGATTTGTTGTCGGGATAACCGCTGCTACCAGACCGATCGGCTCTGCAACTTTTTTGATTCCGAATGCCTCGTCCTCTTCGATCACGCCACATGTCTTTGTGCTCTTATATGCATTGTAAATATATTCTGCTGCGTAGTGATTTTTGATCACTTTGTCTTCCACGATACCGCGCTGTGTCTCTTCCACTGCCATTTTTGCAAGCGGGATACGCTGTTTATTTGCTGCCATAGCAGCTTCATAAAAGATCTTATCTACCTGTTCCTGTGTAAATGTTGCAAAAACTTTCTGCGCCTCGCGCATTGCTTTCATTTTTGCTTCCAGTGTTTCCACACTATCTACGACTGTCGGCACAACTGCCGTCTCTTTCTGCTTTGCCATGTTCATTTCCTCCTGAATCATTTTCATGAATGGAACTTTTTCTTTAATACGTGTTTAGTATAATGCATTTGTTAATTATTTGTCAATACTTTTTTGTTAAAAATATAACGTTATTATTTTAACGTTATTATGGATATTGACGGAATCCGTAACGCACTTTTGTACATTGACGGTGTAAGGTCTGTGGATCTTGCTGAGAAAAAATGCGTGCGTAAGAAACCCTTTTGTTGTTTCTTACGCACGCATTTTTTTATACACTACTATTAATTACACCTGTGGAAACAATACTGATCTCCCCGCCGCTTCCGCCTGTAAGTGCTGTCTGCGGAACCGTTGTTACAGCCGAAGCCGAAACCGACGCCGCCCCAACTCCTAATGCTGCAACCGACGCATACTGTTCACTGATCTGCCTGTATCGTTCGTCATTTACAGACGGTTTTCCAAAAATATCATCAAATGAGGCTGTCTGACAATGTTCCTGCGCTTTGCGGGCAATCTTTTTTTTGCGGAGCTGCTCTGCCAACTGGCGTTCCAACGCAGCTTTCTTTCGTTTTTCCGCCAGACGTTCCGCTCGAAACAATCGTTCTTCCTTATGTAGCCTCGCAATTTTAATATTCCCATTTCGTATCACATTTTTGATCTTCCGTATGATGACTGCCGCCTCTTTTGGATCTGAAATCTTCAACTTTACTTTTCCAATTTCACTTTGACTTGCCGCAATCACACCTCTGACACTTGTAACATTCTTTGCGTTGGCAAGGCGCATCATATGACGGCTTTGTGAATATTTGTAAGGAATCTCATATATATTCTTTTTTTCCGTCGTTGAAGAAAAGAATGATGTCGTCGATTCTGTCTCATGTTTTGGAATCCAGTATGTTTCTTCCGGAATTTCTTCCATATTCGTCCATTTGGAGACTTCTCCATTTTCGTCAAGCACCAAACCCATTCCATTTAATTTCTTCCCTGACAGATAAGCTTCTATCATAGCATTTTCTTGATACTTCGATAGCGACGATAAAATTTCTTTTACTTCTGTATACAGCTTTTCGTCCTCTGCCATTTTATTCAGTAACTCTTTCGAGATCGCAACATGATTCATTCCCGGTTTCGACATCGCATATTCTTTCAGTTGAGAATCATTTTTGAAATCAACAAAATCAAACTGAATATTTTTATAATTATTTCTCAATTCTTCCATCAACTTTTCCGATGTAGAAAGTTCTCTCGTTCTCTTTTCTTCCGGTTGAATCGATCTGGTTCCCACTAGATTTCGAGTAGAAAAATCATTGGGAATTGTTTCCTGAATTTTCATGATCCTGCTCCTTTCCTCCATCTTTCCGATACATAGTCCTATATATTTTATCGGCAGATTTTTCAAAAAAGAAAGGTTAAAAATCATCTCCAGGAATCCAAAATCTCCGCCAAATCTTTGGGATTCTCTTCATTCACAATGTGCCCGGTATTTTTTATCACTTTCAACTCTGCATGTGGAATGTTCTCTGCGAGATAATATGCGGATTTCTTATTGGCGCTGTCTTTTTCCCCGCATAGTACCAGTGTCGGACATTGCACTATTTTGACTTTATCCGTAAAATCCAGTTCCCTCATGGAATTTGTCAATACGGATGTTGCATTTTTATCAAAAGCCATACCATCAAACATGGATTTTGGGAAAAAACGGAAAATCACGTTTTGAACGGAGGGCATAATTTTCGGTATTTTGTGCGGAGTGCCGATCAGAACCAGTAACTTCACTTTCTCCGGAAACTTCAAAGAATAATCCAACGCTAAGACGCCTCCCAGTGAGAGACCGCATAGATGAATCTGCTCTTCAAACTGATTGCAATATTCTGCAAATGCAGAACATAAATTAGGATAACTGGCTTCTTTTCCGTTCAAGATCGCCGATAAATCCGGGCATACAATATCCTGTTTATTTTTCATATATGAGATTGTCTCTTCCCAACTTGCTGCCGTATGTCCCGTACCGTGTACAAAAATAAATTTCATCGGTCTCACCTTTTCTCTGTTTTACATCTCCTCAAATGCTTCCGGCATCTCGATGGTCTGACATTCCGGTGAATAGCGATACTGCTGATGGCAGACGATTTTCGGATAATCATATTGCCCGACGAGTTCCTCGATCTTCTCGGAATGTTCTTTCATCACATTGACGTAATACTGAAACGTATAATCCCGCTCGATCTGTACCATTACGTCATTGTTATCCACCCATACGAAAAATTCTTCCGCATCCTTGTTGAAACTTTCTTTTAAAAGACGGTACACCTGTGGATAACTTGCTTTTAATTCCAACACATCCAAACCGTTGGCGCTGATCGCCTTACGGAATTCAAAGTCACTTTCCTCACCGCTTTTTTCCTGTCTTAACGTATTGCGTACGCGTACCTTGTATTTCCGGCATGTCACGCCTCCCACATCTTCCGTGTCTTCTTCCTTGATGCTCAGAAGATAATCCGGATTTTCCAGATACCCATAAGAAATGAAATCCGTCATACCTTTGATCTGCTGTTTTCCGTATGTTTTAGCGCCCCCATATTTCAGCCACCGATCCAGAAGAGCTGTGCGCAGCCCCTCGCCGTCCGGAATATAAACAGGAGAAATGCCGCGGGAATACACTTCGATATCTTCTTTCGCATAGTCGATGATCTCTTTCTTATCCGCTTTCATAGTCTGGAATTTCTGATGTTCAAAATCGTGGACCATTTTCACATCATACTGCGGATCCCAAAGCTCTTCCTCCGCAAAATCCCGGTAAACCCATGTATAACACTCCATACGATCTGCATTTTTTACGGACAAAAGAATCTTTTCCGTTGCCATTTCCACTTCTTTCTTGTTCTCTCCAAGTAAAAAGCGGTTGCTTAAAAGATTCCAGAACGCATAAAGCAATCCGATCCCCATAATTATGATAAGAACAATTTTTCCGATATTTTGATACTTCTTTTTCACAATCCCGCCCCCCTCAGAGAAACCTTATACACATTAGAATAGCATTTTCCACATTGAATGTAAAGAAAGAGCATCATTCCATTTCTTCCGAAAATGAAACAATGCTCTTTCCACATGATCAGTTTTTAATTAAACAAGTTCGATCAGAACTTCCATTGCCGCATCACCTTTACGCTGACCGATCTTAACGATTCTTGTGTAACCACCGTTACGATCTGCATATTTCGGTGCGATCTCTGAGAACAGCTTATCTACGAGATCAACTTCTTTTGTATTTTTCTTTCTTCCTGCTACTGCAGTCGGAACTTCTTTTACAGGATAGAGAACTTTCAGCATCTCTCTTCTTGCATGAAGTCTGCTCGGCATATCTTTCTTGATCGTTTTTTCAACTTCGTCGTAAACAGTTACTTTCTTTCCGTCTACTACTTCTTTCACTCTCTTGCCTTCGCTGTCTTTACGAGCAACTTTTGCTTTTACAGTTACTTCTTCAAAGTTGTCTTTCTCTTTTACAGCCATAGCGATGAGACCTTCAGCGATCTTGCGGATCTCTTTTGCTTTCGCTTCTGTTGTAACGATCTTTCCGTTGTTCAGAAGTGCTGTTACCTGGTTTCTAAGCAGAGCCTTTCTCTGGCTTGCTGTTCTTCCGAGTTTTCTATATTTTGCCATTTTCATTTTCCTCCTACATTTGGTTATGCAATCTTCGGGCTTATTAATCAAATGCTCCTGCCGTACTCATCGGGCTTACCGACAGGATATTTAAGTATTAAGCAAATATTCTCCGGCTCCTATTCGTCGCACGGGAACCGGCTTGAACTAGCGTTCAATCCGTAGCACTCAGGCTCCTACTCGTCGCACGGGAGCCGGCTTGAACTAGCGTTCAATCCGTAGCATTCAGGCTCCTATTCGTCGCCTGAATTTAATTCTAAGTTGAGTTCTTTCAATTTGGCAAGTACTTCTTCCAGAGACTTACGTCCGAGGTTTCGTACTTTCATCATATCTTCCGGTGTCTTGTTCGTGAGTTCTTCAACTGTGTTGATTCCTGCTCTTTTCAGACAATTGTATGAGCGGACAGACAATTCAAGTTCGTCGATGCTCATCTCCAGAACTTTCTCTTTCTCATCGTCTTCTTTTTCGATCATAACTTCCGCTGCCTGTGCAACTTCGGACAGATCGATAAATAATTTCAGATGTTCGCTGAGTACTTTCGCAGCAAGGCTGACAGCCTCGTCCGGAAGTAATGTTCCCTTAGTCCATACGTCCAGTGTCAGTTTGTCATAGTCAGTGATCTGACCGACACGCGTGTTCTCTACTGTCAGGTTCACACGCTCTACCGGTGTATAGATGGAGTCGATCGGGATCACGCCGATCGGCATATCTTCACTCTTGTTCTTGTCTGCGCTCACGTATCCTCTGCCTTTTGTAATGGTAAGTTCCATATACAATTTGCTGTCTTTGCCGCCGCTTAAAGTGGCAATGACCTGCTCAGGATTCATAATCTCAATATCAGAGTCTGCCTGGATGTCAGCGCCTGTTACAACGCCCTCACCCTCAAATTCGATATATGCAGTCTTCACTTCGTCTGATTCAGATGTGTTTTTGATCGCAAGAGACTTTAAGTTCATGATGATCTCTGTCACATCTTCTTTTACACCCGGAATAGAACTGAATTCATGAAGAACCCCGTCAATCTTTACAGAACTGATCGCAGCTCCCGGAAGTGAAGAAAGCATGATTCTTCTCAGGGAATTGCCGAGAGTCGTTCCGTATCCTCTTTCCAGAGGTTCTACAACAAAACGTCCATATTTCTTATCTTCTGAAATCTCTGTAATTTCAATATTAGGTTTATTAAAATCAAACACTACACAGACCCTCCTTATGGGTTAATATATGTTGAGGGGATACGATATACCAATGCACAAGACACGTTTCCGCGCCTTGCGCACTGATTGGATTCTATTATTTAGAATACAACTCGACGATCAGCATCTCGTCAACCGGAACATCGATCGCTTCACGCTTCGGAAGTTCTTTTACTTCACCTTTCAGGTTCTCAGCATCTACTTCCAGCCAATCCGGAATCATGTTTCCGCCTGTTACTTCAAGAATGTCTTTGTATCTCTGGCATCCTTTGTGTTTCTCTTTGATTTCAATAACGTCGCCTGCTTTTACAAGGTAAGACGGGATATTTACCTGTTTACCATTTACAAGTACGTGTTTGTGATCAACGATCTGTCTTGCTTCTTTTCTTGTTCTTGCAAATCCCATACGGAACATTACGTTGTCCAGTCTGGATTCCAGAATGATCATCAGGTTTTCACCTGTCATTCCTTCCATCTGTTTTGCTTTTGCGTAGTAGTTTCTGAAAGGCTTCTCCAGAACTCCGTAGATGAATTTTGCTTTCTGTTTCTCACGCAGCTGAAGACCATACTCGCTCATCTTTCTGTTGGATCTTTTCAGCTGTCTGTTGGATTTTTTATTAATTCCTAAATAGATCGGGTCCATGCCTAATGAACGGCATCTTTTAAGAACTGGAACTCTATTTACTGCCATAGTTATGCTTCCTCCTATATGATTACATTGCAGAATATCTGCAACTCACTTCGTTACCTCTATCTGACCTGCCTGCAATTCGCCTTCGATTAGACTCTTCTGCGTTTCGGCGGGCGGCATCCGTTGTGCGGTACCGGAGTAACGTCTTTGATGCTTACTACGTCAATACCACATGCCTGAAGTGCACGGATCGCTGCTTCTCTTCCTGATCCAGGTCCTTTTACGAAAACATCTACTGTTTTCAGACCGTGCGGCAGAGCTGCTTTTGCTGCTGTTTCTGCTGCCATCTGAGCTGCATATGGAGTAGATTTCCTTGAACCTCTAAATCCAAGACCGCCCGCACTTGCCCATGAAAGAGCATTTCCCTGTGCATCTGTTAATGTTACGATCGTATTATTAAAAGATGACTGGATGTGAGCCTGTCCCCGTTCAACGTTTTTCTTGACACGTTTTTTTGTCACTTTCTTTGTAACTTTCTTAGCCATTTAAACTAACCTACTTTCTTCTTTCTACAAAATTGGTTTACAAGTTTTATTTCTTCTTGTTTGCTACTGTTCTCTTCGGACCTTTACATGTTCTTGCGTTCGTCTTTGTCTTCTGACCACGAACCGGAAGTCCTTTTCTATGACGGATTCCACGGTAACATCCGATTTCTTTCAGTCTCTTGATGTTCAGCTGGATCTCTCTTCTCAGGTCACCTTCTACAACCTGAGATGCGTCGATGATCTCACTGATCTTCTTTACATCTTCCTGAGTCAGATCTCTTACGCGAGTGCTCGGATCGATTCCTGCCTCTGCTAAGATACGGTTTGCGCTTGTTCTTCCAATTCCATAAATATAAGTCAAACCGATTTCTACACGTTTGTCTCTTGGTAAGTCTACACCTGCAATACGAGCCATGTGTCTTTCCTCCATTTTCTTTTTGTCTCTGTTTGCTTTGCCAGTCTGACTGGCTTGGCGTGTTACATATTGTCCCTAACTGGGGTTTCCCGACATGATCTTTCGCGGTCGGTACCGCCCAGGCATGCTGCCATGCCCTTTCCCGGCACGGTTCTTTTTTTATACACCGCTCTTTCTCCGGGTATTATAAGCAATATACATTCTGCATCCGACGGTTTCTTCAAACCGGATTTTCCTGCTGTGAATACCAGGTCCTCTCATGTATCGGCATGGGAATATGCCGTACAGCCCAAATGCAGCGAACACCGACTCTACCGGTACCTGTGATAGTCGCCTGGTGTAACCTTACTGTATATTAAACAGTCTACACACTGCCTGGTGTGTCGCACTGTCAGCCGCCTAATTTTATTGCACAAATTCTCCTCAAAACTAATAAATTAGCCCTGTCTCTGTTTGTGCTTCGGATTTTCGCAGATTACGCGGATACTTCCTTTTCTCTTGATAATCTTGCATTTTTCACAGATTGGTTTTACTGATGATCTAACCTTCATGTCAAATCCTCCTTCCATCCTTTGCTGAATCCTTATGCTACGGATATTTTTGGACACACCTACCCAAAAACAACCATTTGATATTATAACGCCTAATTCATCGCAAAGTCAACACCTTTTTGTGTTATTGATTCACAATTTTGCATCTTTTTTATGCTGTTTCGTTGTTTTATTTCACTATATCGATATTTATTTGTCTCTCCAGACAATTCTACCTTTGCTGAGGTCATACGGAGACATTTCCAAGGTTACCTTGTCTCCCGGCAAAATCTTAATAAAATTCATACGCAGTTTTCCGCTGATATGCGCCAGAACAATGTGTCCGTTCTCCAACTCAACTTTAAACATCGCATTCGGCAGTTTTTCAACTACGACTCCTTCGATTTCGATTACGTCAGCTTTTGACATGCTTAATCCTCCCGTGCGCTTCGCACTTTACATTTCCTGTTTTCTTTATTACCTGAATATGTTTCCGGTTCTTTTTCTTGATCCGGCGGGTTCCCTCCTCGAGAGAGTCCGCCAGATATACATATTCATCATTGACAGATCTTATAACATATATACAATCCTTATCCCGCCCGGCTTTCGACCTTGCGAGCATTCCCGGCTTCAGTTCCATTGACTACGCTCCCAGGATCTTTACAATCTCGCCGAACACATCGTCGATCTCGATCGTACCGTCCACTTCTTTTAAGATTCCGGCATTTGTATAGTAGTCGATCAGCGGCTGCGTCTGGTCATGATACACACCGAGACGCTTCTTCACCGTCTCCGGTTTGTCATCGTCACGCAGGATCAGGCTGCCGCCGCATTTGTCGCAGACTCCGTCTTCTTTGGTCGGAGCATACACAATATGATACGTTGCTCCGCAGTCCACACAGGCTCTTCTTCCTGACATACGGTTGACGATGTTCTCATCCGGAACTTCCACATTGATCGCGTAATCCATCTTTTCTCCCATCTCGGCAAGCGCATGATCCAGAGCTTCCGCCTGCGGGATCGTTCTCGGGAATCCGTCCAGCACATAACCGTTTTTGCAGTCGTCCTGCTTCACGCGGTCGGCAACAAGATCTACGACCAGTTCATCCGGAACGAGAAGTCCCTGATCCATATATCCTTTTGCTTTCTGACCGAGTTCGGTTCCGTTCTTGATATTTGCCCGGAAAATGTCTCCTGTTGAAATGTGCGGGATCGCATATTTCTCGGCAATTTTCTTCGCCTGTGTACCCTTGCCGGCCCCCGGTGCGCCTAACATAATAATCTTCATATTGTGTAACCCTCCTTTATATGTATTTGCTGTCATCTTTTTAGTACGCCGGAACGCACATTAACCCGTCGCACCTGTCTTTTGATCCGGACAGGTACAACGAGCTAAATCTCTTAGTATCCAAGGAAACTGTTTTTCATTGAATTTCCTTTGTTGTTCAAAAATCCCGTATAGTTGCGTACAAGCATCTGGGATTCGATCTGCTTGATCGTCTCAAGCACAACACCTACGATAATGATCAGGGATGTTCCTCCGAAAGAAACGTTTGCCCCGAATACACCATTGAAGAAAAATGGAATTACCTGAACGATAATCAGTCCACATGCCCCAATAAAAATAATGTAGTTCAAAATCTTCTGGAAATATTCTACGGTCGGTTTTCCCGGACGGATTCCCGGAACAAAACCGCCGCTTTTCTTCATGTTGTTTGCAATCTCCAACGGATTGAATGTGATCGACGTATAGAAATATGCAAAGAATATCGTAAGGATAATGTAGAAAATCAGCCCTATGGAATATATTAAGTTATCCGGATCACACCAGTTGTTGGAGTTCAACGCCCGAAGAATCTGACTTCCGATCCCTGTTCCGTCTCCTTTTCCGAGGAATGTGGCGATGACGATCGGCGTCTGCATCAGCGATGATGCAAAGATGATCGGGATAACTCCTGCGGTGTTCACCTTAAGCGGAATATGTGAGGACTGTCCTCCGTACGTCTTCCGTCCCTGTACTTTCTGTGAGTACTGTACCGCGATTCTGCGTTCCCCATCCTGAAGAATGATGACAAATACAACAACTGCCAACAGTACAAGCAGAATGATCACTGCCGCGAGGATTCCTTTTGCCAGTGTTTTTCCACTGATGAACTGTGTATACAGCTGCACAAGATCCTGCGGTACACGGGAAAGAATATTGATCAAAAGTACGATAGAGATACCGTTTCCAACACCTTTTTCCGTAATACGCTCACCGATCCACATAAGGAATGCGCTTCCTGCGGTCAGTGTGCACACAACGATTGCCGCATTGACAAAATTAAATTCAACGAGAAGTCCCTGACGTCCGAATCCGACTGCCATTGCAGTAGACTCGATCAATGCAAGAACGACCGTCACATATCTTGTGATCGCCGCAATCTTCTTTCTTCCATCCGCACCCTCTTTCTGCATATCTTCCAGTTTCGGAATCGCGATCGTCAGAAGCTGCATGATAATGGATGATGTGATGTACGGCGTAATACTGAGAGCAAACACCGACATCTGGGTAAAAGAACCCCCGGTAAATGCATCAAAGAAATTGAATGCATCACCGGTCTGGTTCGCGAAAAAATTCTGAATAAAGGTTGGGTCCACGCCTGGAGCCGGCAATTGGGAACCAAATCTAACAACGATAAGCATCAAAAAGGTATAAAAGATTTTCTTGCGGATCTCTTCTATACGAAATGCTCTTCGCACTGTATCTAGCATTAGATCACCTCTGCTTTTCCACCAAGCGCTTCAATCTTCTCTGCAGCTTTTGCACTGAATGCATTTGCCTGAACTGTAAGCTTCTTAGTTAACTCTCCATTTCCAAGAATTTTAACACCATCTTTTGGATTCTTTACGATACCTGTCTCGATCAGAGTCTCAACAGATACTGTTGCGCCGTCTTCAAAGATTTCCAGCGCGCTAAGGTTGATGCCGATGATTTCCTTAGAGTTTCTGCATGTAAATCCTCTCTTCGGAATTCTTCTGTATAAAGGCATCTGACCACCTTCAAAGCCCGGTCTTGTAGCTCCGGAACGAGCTTTCTGACCTTTGTGGCCTTTACCGGCTGTCTTGCCGTTTCCTGAACCATGTCCACGGCCTCTTCTGAAATTATCACTCTGCTTTGCACCGTCTGCCGGTCTCAAGTTTGATAAGTCCATGACGTTACCTCCTTATCGTTTTTGATTTACGCTTCTTCTACTTTCACTAAATGTCTAACCTGCTGTACCATTCCTCTTGTAGCTGCGTTGTCCGGCAATACGACCGTCTTGTTCAGCTTCTTAAGTCCCAGAGCTTCTACTGTTCTTCTATGCTTCGGGATGGCACCGATTGTAGACTTTACCAAAGTAACTTTTAAATCTGCCATTGTTTTACCTCCTATTGGATAGGATCACGCTCTGTCCGCCAGATGCGGCAGAGCTGATACGCTATCTTAGCCTACGATCTCTTCTACTGATTTGCCGCGGAGTCTTGCAACTTCCTCCGGAGTTTTGATTCCTCTCAGTCCTTCGATTGTAGCAAGTACGACGTTCTGTTTATTGTTAGAACCTAATGATTTTGTACGGATGTTCTTGATTCCTGCAAGCTCGATTACCGCACGTGCCGGACCTCCGGCGATCACTCCGGTACCATCCGGAGCTTTCTTCAGCAATACGGAAGCGCTTCCGAATTTACCGATTGTATCGTGTGTAACGCTTTCATTCTCATCCAATACAACTTCGATCAGTTTCTTTGCTGCATCTTCTTTTCCTTTGCGGATTGCTTCCGGGATTTCAGTAGCTTTTCCTAAACCTGCACCAACATGGCCTTTTCCATCGCCAACAACAACTAAAGCTGTGAATCTCATGTTGCGACCACCTTTTACGACCTTGGTTACACGTTTGATTGATACCACTTTTTCTTCTAACTCTAACTGACTAGCATCAATACGTTCCTGTCTCATATGTGTTCTCCCTTCCTAGAAATTCAACCCAGCTTCTCTTGCTGCGTCTGCCAGTGCTTTGATTTTTCCCTGGTAAATGAAACCACCTCTGTCGAATACAACCTCTGTGATTCCTTTTGCCATTGCCTTCTCAGCGATAACTTTTCCAAGATATGCTGCAGCATCAACGTTGTTGGTCTTCTCAAGTTCTGCTTTCACGTCTTTCTGAAGAGTGGAAGCTGCAACCAGAGTGTTTCCAACTGTATCGTCAATAATCTGTGCATACATATGATTATTACTTCTAAACACAGCCAAACGTGGTCTCTCAGCTGTACCGCTGAAACGGTTACGTAATTTCATGTGTTTTTTTCTACGAACTTCACTTCTTGATTTTTTACTAACCATTTTCACACCCTCCTTAATTATTTCTTACCAGTCTTACCAACTTTACGTCTGATCACTTCATCAGCATACTTGATTCCCTTGCCCTTATATGGCTCCGGTCTTCTCTTGTCTCTGATTTCAGCAGCGTACTGGCCAACTTTTTCTTTGTCGATACCTTTTACAGTAATCTTATTCTGACCCTCCAGAACAGTCTCAACGCCCTCTGGATCGATCATTTCTACCGGATGTGAATATCCGAGGTTCAGTGTCAGTTTGTTTCCTGACTTAGCGGCTCTGTAACCTACACCGTTTACTTCCAGGACTTTCTCATATCCTGCTGTAACACCAACAACCATGTTGTTGATCAGTGTTCTTGTCAGACCGTGAAGAGATTTCATTTTCTTCAGATCGTTCGGTCTTGTTACGATTACTTCTTCGCCTTCCTGTTTGATTTCCATTTCAACCGGAAGCTCTTTTGTCAGAGTTCCTTTCGGACCTTTTACAGTCACTACATTATTCTCAGCAATCTCAACAGTAACTCCTGCCGGGATTGTAATTGGCAGTCTTCCAATACGTGACATACCTTTATCCTCCTATTAACTTAGATTTTCGGAGCGGATGCTCGCCCGCTCTGTTTTCAGTTACAGTGGGGAGTCTTTCTCCCCGGACTAGTTCCGTGCGCCTGAGCGCCGGAATAAGGTAGTTCTTCTCGCTAAGCTCGATAATACCTCGCCAAGCTCCAAGAACGACCTCGCACTAAGTTCAAGCTGCGCCTTTCGGCTTGCTTTCACTAAGTTGCTTTCGGTCTACCAGATAAAGCAAAGAACCTCTCCGCCTACGCCGAGTTTTCTTGCTTCTTTGTCTGTGATTACACCTTTGTTTGTAGATACGATAGCAGTTCCGAGTCCACCCAAAACTTTCGGCATATCTTCGCTGTTTGCGTATACGCGCAGACCAGGTTTGGAAATTCTCTTCAGACCGGAAATAACTTTCTCATTCTTATCTGCACCGTATTTCAGTGTGATATGAATTGTCTTAAATACTCCATCTTCTACAATGTCATACTTTGCGATGTATCCTTCATCCAAGAGAATGTTTGCGATCGCTACTTTCATCTTAGATGCAGGTACGTCTACTGTATCATGTTTAGCAGTATTTGCATTACGGATTCTTGTAAGCATATCTGCGATTGGATCACTCATAGTCATGTGGAAGTATCCTCCTTTTTTATATTTATCAATTCTATTCAAGCGCTGCCGCGCTGGGTCAGCAGTTCTTTTCGCCAAGCCTGTCGATGACTGCTAAGCTCCAAGAACAACCTCGCTGTTTCCATTCGGCATTCGGAAGAATTCCGGCTTACCAGCTGGCTTTCTTAACTCCCGGAATCTGTCCTTTGTATGCCAGTTCGCGGAAGCAGATACGGCAGATACCATATTTTCTTAAATATGCATGTGGACGACCACAAATTCTGCAGCGGTTATATTCTCTTGTGGAGAATTTAGCTTTGCGCTGCTGTTTGATTTTCATAGATGTCTTAGCCATGATTTTCCTCCTTGCTTTGTGTACGGCATGTTGAACTGTGTCAGCAGTTCACGAGCTTCCTCGTCAGTTTTAGCGGTTGTAACGAAAATTACGTCCATACCTCTAACCTTGTCGATTTTATCGTACTCGATTTCCGGGAAAATCAGCTGCTCCTTGATTCCAAGTGCGTAATTACCTCTTCCGTCGAACGCGTTCGGATTTACACCGCGGAAGTCACGTACACGAGGAAGTGCAAGATTGATCAGACGGTCAACGAATTCGTACATTTTCTCGCCCCTCAGTGTTACTTTACATCCGATCGCCATACCCTCTCTGATCTTGAAGTTAGCTACGGAATTCTTTGCTCTTGTCACAACTGCTTTCTGTCCTGTGATCTTCTCAAGATCAGCAATTGCAGACTCCAATACTTTCGCATTGTCTTTTGCTTCACCTACACCCATGTTGATAACAACTTTGTCGAGTTTCGGTACTTCCATGATATTTTTATATCCAAATTTTTTGATCATTGCATCAACAATCTCATTCTGATATGTCTCTTTCAGTCTACTCAAAGTTCTGGACCTCCTTCCTTGAATTAGTCAATAACGTCGCCTGTTGATTTCGCAACACGAACCTTTTTGTCTCCATCCATCTTGAATCCGATTCTTGTTGTCTTTCCGTTGTGTACATACATAACGTTAGAGATGTCGATCGGTCCTTCCTGATGAACGATACCGCCATTCTGATTAGACATGCTCGGTTTTGTGTGCTTTGTCAGCATATTAACGCCTTCAACCAGAACTTTTCCGTCTTTTTTATTTACAGCAAGAACTTTGCCTTCTTTATCTTTGTCTTTACCGGCGATCACTCTTACAGTGTCACCCTTTTTAATCTTCATACTTGACATTCTTACGCACCTCCTTACAGTACTTCCGGAGCCAGAGAAACGATCTTCATGAAGTGTTTCTCACGAAGCTCACGAGCTACTGGTCCAAAAATACGTGTTCCACGTGGGTTCAAATCGTCTTTTATAATTACAGCAGCATTCTCATCAAATCTGATGTAGGATCCGTCTTTACGACGAGCACCTTTTACAGAACGAACAACAACCGCTTTAACAACGTCACCTTTTTTAACAACGCCGCCTGGTGTTGCATCTTTAACAGTCGCAACGATCACATCTCCGATGCTTGCATATCTTCTTGTAGAACCACCAAGCACACGGATACACAGTAATTCTTTCGCACCTGTATTGTCAGCTACTTTAAGTCTACTTTCCTGTTGTATCATGCAGGTAAACCTCCTTTTATATACTCACAAACGTAAAGCAAATTATTTTGCTTTCTCCATGATTTCTACAAGTCTCCATCTCTTGTCTTTAGAGAGCGGTCTTGTTTCCATAACTTTTACTGTATCACCTACGCGGCATTCGTTCTGCTCATCATGAGCTTTCAGCTTATAAGTTCTCTTTACGATTTTCTTATACAGCGGATGCTTAACGTGGTCTTCTACGGCAACTACGATTGTCTTGTCCATCTTGTCGCTGACAACCTTGCCAACACGAGTTTTTCTCAGATTTCTTTCTTCCACAGTTGCTACTCCTTTCAAATTCTTTTATAAAGAAGTTCTTTCACTTACTTCAAATCAACCAGCCGCCGATTAACGAGCGTTCTCTGTGATCAGAGTCTGGATACGAGCAATATTCTTTCTAACTTCTTTGATTCTGCTTGTGTTATCTAACTGATTTGTTGCATTCTGGAATCTCAGGTTAAAAAGCTCTTTCTTAGCAGCTACTAATTCTTCATTCAATTCCTCTACGGATTTTCCTCTTAATTCGTTTACAAATGTATTAATTTTCACTGTTATCACCGCCTTCTAATTCTGCGCGAGAAACGATTTTGCATTTGCAAGGTAATTTGTGCATTGCAAGACGAAGCGCTTCTCTTGCTACTTCTTCAGATACGCCTGCGATCTCGAACATTACACGACCTGGTTTTACTACTGCTACCCAGTACTCTAATGCACCTTTTCCGCTACCCATACGAGTTTCTGCTGGTTTTGCTGTTACCGGTTTATCTGGGAATATTTTGATCCAAACCTTACCGCCACGTTTGATGTAACGTGTCATGGCAACACGGGCTGCCTCGATCTGGTTGGAACGGATCCAGCATGGTTCTGCTGCAACGATACCATATTCACCATAAGAAATCGTGTTACCTCTCAGAGCTTTGCCCTTCATAGTACCACGGAACTGTTTACGACGTTTAACTCTTTTTGGCATTAACATTATTTATCGCTCCCTTCCTTGTTCCCTTTAGTCGGAAGTACTTCGCCTTTGTAAATCCAAACCTTTACACCGACTTTTCCGTAAGTTGTGTCAGCTTCTGCGAATCCATAATCAATGTCAGCTCTCAGTGTCTGAAGCGGAATTGTTCCCTCGCTGTAGAACTCTGTACGAGCCATATCAGCTCCGCCGAGACGTCCTGCAACTGCTGTCTTCACACCAAGTGCTCCGGACTTCATCGTTCTGGACATGCAGGATTTCATTGCACGTCTGAAAGAGATACGGTTCTCAAGCTGCTGAGCGATGTTCTCTGCTACGAGCTGAGCGTCTTTGTCCGGTCTCTTTACTTCTTTGATGTCAACGATAAGCTTCTTGTCTGTGAACTGTGCCAGTTCAGCTTTTACTTTTTCGATCTCAGAACCGCCTTTACCGATCACAACGCCCGGTTTAGCAGTATATACGATGATCTTTACGCGGTCAGAAGCTCTTTCGATCTCGATCTTGGAGATTCCGGCGCTGTATAATCTTTTCTTCAAAAATGTTCTGATTTCATGGTCTTCCACAAGGTTGTCTGCGAAATCTTTTTCTGCATACCATTTGGAATCCCAGTCTTTGATAACTCCGACTCTTAAGCCATGAGGATTAACTTTCTGTCCCATTGTGTTCCTCCTTCTTATCTTTCATTCAGCACGATGGTGATGTGGCTCATTCTCTTTTCGATTCTGTAAGCTCTTCCCTGTGCTCTCGGTCTGATTCTCTTCATTGTCGGTCCTTTATTTGCATAACACTCTTCGATATAAAGGTTCTCTGCGCTCATACCGTTGTTGTTCTCAGCGTTTGCGATTGCTGATTTCAATAATTTCTCTATTACGCTTGACGCATATCTCGGGTTGTAAGCCAAGATACCAAGCGCTGTCTGTACATCCTTGCCTCTGATTGCATCCAATACGTAGCATGCTTTCTGAACAGATACTCTAGCATAAGAAATCTTAGCTGATGGTCTTGTATCCTTCTGCTCATTTCTTTCTCTCTTGATCTGCGATCTATGTCCTTTAGCCATGGATGAACCCTCCTTTCAAAATCTCGATTTATTATCTAACTCTGGACTTCTTCTCGTCTTTTCCGTGACCTCTGTATGTTCTGGTTGCAACGAACTCTCCGAGTTTGTGTCCAACCATATCTTCTGTTACATATACCGGCACATGTTTTCTTCCGTCATGTACGGCAAATGTATGCCCTACGAATGACGGGAAGATTGTAGAACGACGTGACCATGTCTTAATAACTGATTTATCACCTGCAGCGTTCATAGCGTCTACTTTTTTCAGTAAGCTTTCATCTGCAAATGGTCCTTTTTTAAGTGAACGAGCCATAAGTTCTAACCTCCTTGCGAACAATTATTTGATTGCTTTACCATCTCTTCTTCTTACGATCAGTTTGTTAGAAGATTTGTTTTTCTTACGTGTCTTCAGACCGAGTGCAGGTTTGCCCCATGGTGTACACGGACCCGGGCGACCGATACCAGTCTTACCTTCACCACCACCATGCGGATGGTCATTCGGGTTCATAACGGAACCACGAACAGTAGGTCTGATTCCCATGTGACGTTTACGTCCTGCTTTACCAACGTTGATCAGGTTGTGTTCGCCATTTCCTACAACACCGATCGATGCTCTGCAAATGATCGGAACCATTCTCATTTCACCGGACGGAAGTCTCAGTGTTGCGTATTTTCCCTCTTTAGCCATCAACTGAGCGCTGTTTCCTGCGGAACGAACAAGCTGTCCGCCTTTTCCCGGATAAAGCTCAATGTTGTGGATCTGTGTACCAACCGGGATTTCAGAAAGCGGCAGGCAGTTTCCTACTCTTACTTCTGCTTCCGGTCCGTTCATAACTTTCATACCGTCTGTCAGTCCTTCCGGAGCGAGGATGTATGCTTTCTCTCCGTCAGCGTAGCAGATCAGTGCGATGTTGGCAGATCTGTTCGGATCGTACTCGATACCGATTACAGTTGCCGGGATTCCATCTTTCTTTCTCTTGAAATCTACGATTCTGTATTTTTTCTTAGCTCCGCCTCCGCGGTGTCTTACTGTGATTTTACCCTGATTATTACGACCGGCTTTTCTGCTCTTGGAATCCAGCAGGGATTTCTCAGGAGTTGTCTTTGTGATCTCAGAGAAATCAGAACCAGTCATCTGTCTTCTGGAAGGTGTATATGGGTTATATGTTTTGATTCCCATTACTGTCTCTCCTTTCGTTTGCTCTAATTATTTGTTATCACGCTTGTATGCGTATACGTTGAGCACTTAGCGAGGTATCCCCCGGGCTTAGTGCGAAAGTACACCCGGTCCGCTTAAGCGAGGTATTCTCGAGCTTAGCGGCTGTGGTGTTTCATTTTACAGACCCTCGAAAATCTCGATATCTGCGCTGTCCTCTGTCAACTGCACGATCGCTTTCTTTGTCTTTGCAGTTTTTCCGAATGTCATACCACGTCTCTTTGTCTTTCCGTCAAGATTCATGGTGTTTACGCTTTTTACTTTTGTTCCGTTGAACATTTTTTCAACAGCTTCTTTTACCTGATTCTTAGTAGCGTCTGTGTGTACCAGAAATGTGTATTTCTTGTCAGCCATCAGCTCCATGCTCTTCTCGGTGATAACCGGTTTCAGGATTACATCATAATATTGAATGTTAGCCATTATGCGTACACCTCCTCGATTGTTGCAACAGCAGCTTTCGTAGCGATCACTGTGTTGTATTTCAGGATGTCAAATACGTTGATCGTATTGGTGCGTGCAGTCTTCACATTCGCGATATTTCTTGCGGAAATCTCAACGTTTGTGTTGCCGTCTTCCAGTACAACCAATGCTTTATTTACGTTCAGGTTGTTCAGAACTTCCTGGAATTTCTTTGTTTTGATCTCATCGAATTTGATCTCGTCAACTACGATGAATTTGTTCTCTGCTACTCTGGATGAAAGTGCAGACTTCAGAGCCGCTCTCTTTTCTTTCTTGTTCATCTTGAAAGAGTAGTCTCTCGGTACCGGAGCAAATACAACTCCGCCGCCTGTCCACTGTGGAGCTCTTGTTGAACCCTGTCTTGCATGACCTGTTCCTTTCTGTCTCCACGGTTTTCTTCCGCCGCCGGAAACTTCAGAACGTGTTTTTGCTTTCTGTGTTCCCTGACGTTTGTTTGCAAGCTGGCTTACTACTGCCATGTGTACAAGATGTTCGTTCACCTCAACACCAAATACAGCATCGTTCAGATCGATTGTACCAACTTCTTTACCTTCGATATTATAAACAGATACGTTTGCCATCTGTGTGTTCCTCCTTTCTACGATGTCAGACTATTTTGCAGCCTTTACTGTTTCTTTGATTGTTACGAGACATTTCTTCGGTCCCGGTACAGAGCCTTTTACCAACAGCAGATTGTTCTCTGCGTCAACTCTTACAACTTCCAGATTCTGTACAGTAATCTGCTTGTTACCCATCTGACCTGGCATCTTCTTTCCTTTGAATACTTTACTCGGATCGGATGCCGCTCCATTGGAACCTGCGTGACGGTGGAACTTGGAACCATGAGTCATAGGCCCTCTGCTCTGTCCGTGACGTTTGATCGCTCCCTGGAAACCTTTACCTTTGGAGATTGCTGTTGCGTCAATCTTATCTCCGACTTCGAAGATATCAGCTTTGATTTCCTGAGCCAGTGTGTATTCTTCAGCGTTCTCAAATTTGAACTCTTTTACATATCTCTTTCCGGAAACGCCAGCTTTATCAAAGTGACCTTTTTCCGCTCTTGTCACACCATTTCTGTGTGCGATTTCTTTTTTGCCGCTCTTGTCTTTTGTGACAATCTTTTCTTTCTTGTCAACAAAACCAACCTGAACTGCGCTGTAACCGTCGTTCTCAACTGTTTTAACCTGTGTTACTACACAAGGACCAGCCTGAAGAACTGTTACCGGAACCAATGTTCCGTCTTCGTTGAAGATTTGAGTCATTCCGACTTTTGTCGCTAAAATAGCTTTCTTCATTATAACTACCTCCTGTAATTTACAGCGGAACGCCACATGGACGTTCATCCTAAATATTAGGAATTACTGTTTCTTAATTAAATGTTTCTGCCTCGCTAAGTGTTAACGGGATGTTCGCTTTGCTAGGTTCGTAAAAACCTCACCAAGCGCACCGAACTAAGTACACACTAAGCTCGACAACACCTCGCTAAGTGTTTTACTTATTTTTCATCTTGATGTCGATGAACACACCTGCCGGCATTTCCAGTCTGGACAGTGCGTCAACTGTCTTCTGGGTTGGTGTAATGATATCGATGAGTCTCTTATGAGTTCTCTGCTCGAACTGCTCTCTGGAGTCTTTGTATTTGTGTACCGCTCTCAGAATTGTTACAACTTCCTTCTTAGTCGGAAGTGGCACCGGACCGCTCACCTGTGATCCGTTCTTTTTTACAGTTTCGATGATTTTCTTTGCGGATGCATCTACCAGCTGGTGATCATACGCTTTCAATGTGATTCTCATTACTTGACTTGCCATAAAAAAAGTCGCCTCCTTTTCGTACTTTTAAACTCAGTACGACAAGCGGTGACTGTACACTCTCCCGTGTGTGTCGTGAGAAACTCACACGTTGTTTCATACTCTTCCCTTTTGGTAATAAGTAATCAGTTGTGATTCGTACAGTGACTTGTCGCCAGTTTCCTAACTTGACATTCGCTCCACGGAAAACCTGCTATCGACGATTCTTCGTCTCGGCAGCAACCTCGCGCTTCACAGCTATCATGTCACAGCCCTCTTAGTATAGCGAATCACATCGGATTTTGCAAGTAGTTTTTTTAAATTTTTTAAAAATTTTTAACACCAAATTTTTAATACCGGATTTTAGCACAATACCGCCGCACGGAAATATGTACCTGCGCTACGGTATTTCTCCTCCCGATGACAACGCCGGTGCACAAGAGGCAACATGCTCTCCTGCACACCGGCGCTATCTTATCTTCCTATGACTTTCTTCCTATTATATATAGAAGAAACTCTTTTCATTTTTTCAGAAATGATCTGTTTTCTTTCTTACTCGTAATGTGTCAGACTCATGGAATCTACCAGACCCGTTTCCAGTTCCGTGTCAATCGAGCAGCCATCGTAATAGTTTTCGTTGTTTTCGTCAAACCATGTGAAAGAATTTCCGTATTCTTCACTCTCATATGTGTCGGATGGTTCCCCGTACGCCGCCAGTACATCTGCCTCCGTCGATCCGATCTGGATACCTCCCGGGAAGATCACTGTGAGTCCGCCTTCTTCCACGCTGTATGCATCTACCGAAATTCCGCCTACAACACAATCTTTTAACGCGATCGGCTTGTCTGTCATGTTCACCATTTCTACTGTGATCTCATTTCCGTTTCCATCCATAAACCATGCCAGTTCATATTCTTCCACATTTACCACATAGTCTTCCGGCGTGTATTCTCTGTCAAGCGTTACGCCTGCACTTTCCAGCTCTGCCAGTGTACATGGCAGTGTCAGCACTTTGTCATTGATCTGTACGGTATAGCTGTCCCATGTCTTTCCCAGCTCTCCGCTCTGTTTTGCCGGCTCTTTTGCCTTCCCCTTCTCTTTGTCATCGGAATCTTTGTCGTTCTTCTCTTCTTTGCTGTCGGAATCGTCTTCGTACAATGCGCTCAGTCCGCTGTCAGAATCTTCTACCGCCTCGATCACATCTTTCGGGACTTTGATCTCACCGACGCCGTCAAATTCTACATAAGTAACATCCATGTAGAATTCATTGATCTCCAGACCGCTCTCCTCCGCCATATCTGCCATTGCGGATTTCATATCAAAGGAAATCTTTGCCGGAAGAAGATCTTCTTCATAAATCTCCATCGTACATGGGATCGTCACCTCATCCAACGCCTCGGAATCCATACCGACGGAAGAAAGGTCGCCCATCATCTCGTCTTCCATCAGATCGGAAACTTCACTGCCGTCAATCTTTCCTTTCAGTTCAAAACATTTCTTTCCGTCTACTTCCGTCTTTTCTTCTGACAATGTAAATGCATCTGCACTTTTCGCGATGTCTTCTGCTATTTTTTCAAAATCTCCAGTAGAAGCATCTTCGGAATCACTGTCCTCAACGTCTGTTTCTTCTTTTGTCCACTGATCCGCCGCTTTCATATATGTGACATATTTGTCATCTTCTTTTACGCTGTACAGCTCGATCTCGGTTCCGATCTTAGATCCCATCATTTCGATGTTCATTTCGCCTTTTGCGTGGGTATCCTCTGTTTTCAGGATCGTTTCCAGATCCATTTTCATCTCAAGCCCCATCGTATCGGTTCCGTCTGTCATCTCCATTCCGACTCCGATATTCGCCATCAGAGACTCTACCTCTGCGAGATTCTTCGCCATATCTGTCAGCAGGCTTTCCGGCGTCGCTTTCTTTCCGCATCCGGCTATCAGCCCGGCTGTCATTGCTGCTGTCATTCCCAATGCCACTAATTTCTTTGTACGTCTTTTCATACCTTTTTCTCCTTTTTGCTATGTATATTCTTATATATAAAATGCCGGGGAGTGCATAGCACGAAACAATGCGTCAGGCATCTTTTGCCCCGGCAGCTATATCCTCTCAGCTTCTCCCTTTCGGGAAGCTGCAGCGCTTCGACCGCGCCGCTCAGACTACACTGCGCTGTGCCGTCAATTTACGGCTCTGCCATCTCTTCTTTTGTCAGATAGATCACGCCCATCCAGTAATAACCGGAAAGTTCCTCCTGCCCGGACTGTTCGACCACCGCCTGCGCAATGTTCATGAACTCTTCGTCACTCAATGTATAATCTGTACGAAGCACTGCCGTTCCCTCTTTTCCGAGTGCTTCACTCAGTGGCTTTGTGATTTCACTTTGCTCGAAGAATTTGCCGTTGATCCGATAATATTCTTTCTCGTCCGTCTGTGCCTTATACTCTTTGACGATCGGATCCAACGCATACCGTTCATCTTCCACAAGCACTTTATCCGCCGCATGATCCGGCAGGTTCAGAAGCGCATTGAGTATCAGCTCATTGTCATTGTTGGTGGAATCGACGATCTGCCATTCGCCGTCGATCTTCACCTTGTTCCATGCGTGCGGCAGATCTCCATCCAGATTGCCGGTCACCACGATACATTCCAGTCCGGCCTCCTGAGCCAGCAGCTTAAACGCCCCCGCATAACTGGAACATACTCCGACCTGATTCAGAAGTACGCCGTACGGAGTAAAGGAATCGTTGAATTCTTCATCCACGCCTGCGAAATTATTTTCCTCGGCATTTTCCAGCGCCTCCATATCATACTCTGCCGTATCGCACAGATACTGATTGATCGCCATCTCTTTTTCCAGTTCGGTCATATCGTCTTTGATGATCTGACCGACAACTTTTTTCACTTCTTCCGTGATCTCTTTTTGTTTCTCTTTGATCACATCCGGTTCCGTATCGTATTCCACCGCCAGCGTTCTTCCATCATCTAAAATGGATGCGCTCGTAACGCCGATCACAAGCGGATTCTGGTAAACAGCTTCCTCCCATGCATCCAGCAGATAGGACGTATCTGCACTTTCCGGAAAATCTTTCAGATCGATCCGTGTATTTCCATTCATCATATTCACTGCCAGATACTCGCTGAGCGCACTGTTCGCGGTTATCGGATATTTTGCTTCCTGCACGTTTTCCTCCGGTTTCGCATCATCCGTTTTCGCATCATCCGGTTTCTTATCCTCGTTCTTTCCGTCTTCACCGCTTTCGCCCTCGGTCATCTCCGGCGTCACTGCTCCGCCCCGGCTCCGAAGCTGTTCCTGTCTCTGATGGATCCTTTCCAGTTCTTCTTCCCATGTATCGGGATTATAATTTTCAATGACAACCGTTCCGTCAAAACCGGTTCCGTCGATCACATAAGGTACTTTGACAATGTCTTTTTCAACGACTTTCAGATCCGACATATCCTCTTTTTCGTATTCGCCCCATGTCTCGGTTGTCGCCTTTGCATTTTCAAAATCATAATTGATGATCTTCTGAACCAATGTTCCGTCGCACATCGTCACCCATTTGTACGACGGCATCTCCGCAAAGCTGTCCACATAATTGGAGCCCTCCTGATCCAGACTCATCTTAACTTCTTCCATATACGGAACTTTTCGGGCGATTGCTTTCTCGTCCAGCAGATTGCTCATCGCGGAAGTACCGTCTTCCGATGCCGCGATCACGCAATAATAAGTCTCATACTCGGAATCTTTCGGGATCGCTCCGGTTCCCTCTCCATACTTTTCTACGACAGCCGGATCCTGCCGCTCCGCTTCCGACACATCATAAGTGATAAATTTGGCCGTCGACTCCGGTTTCCACTCGGTCTTTTTCGTACTTCCCTCTACCCATCCGTCTCCGGAAAGACCGTTCTCTTCCGAATACGTCATGCTCATCACATAATAACGTTCGGCTCCGTCCACCTCTTTCCAGCGGAACACCGGTATTCCGTCCTCGTCGATCGAAAGCGAGACCTTTGGCGCCCGGTCCACTTCAAAATCAACGGTAAACACGGTGACGATCGGCTTTTCCAGTTGTTCTCCGGTCTCCAGATCCACATACTGTACCATGTAATACTGCGGAAGGTTTCCCCAATCGTTGAGTTCTCCTTTGTCAAACAGGGAAGTATCTGCCGGTTGATAACCCGGATCTTCCTCGCTCAGTCCCTCGCTCATGATCCCGCCGACACTCCACCGCGGCGGAGTGACCTCCAGCTCTTTTGTCTCCTCATCCCATTCAAAATGAGATCCGATGGGCTGTGTCAGTTCCGCATCTTTGAACACATTTACGATCTGCGTATATTCAGTAAATTCAGAATTCATAATGTCGAATCCCATCTGCAATTTCAAATGTTCATCGCGCGCCACATCTTTGATCGGCTCTGCATACACATAGTTCTCTTCGTATTTCTGCCGGATGGAATCCGCCAGCTTTGCCGTCTCCATCGACGCCTGCTTTTCTTTTCCGTCCCCATCCGTCTTCTCTTTCTTCTCTCCCTGTCCCTGACATGCCGTCAGCAAAAGGGAAGATGCCAATAATACACTGATTCCTATCCGCTGATATTTTCTCTTCATGCGCTTTTCCTCTCGATCAACTTTTCCCAGGCAACTGTCTGCCGCGCCCCCAGTTCGTTTTCCTGCTTTGAGCGGCTGTATTTTTGTGTTTCTGATTATAATACCTTTCCGCGTTTTAAAAGGTTACAGATTTCACAAAATATTTTATAAATTATTTTTCAAATATTCGATCAGAAAATCGCGGTCGCCGCTTTCTTCTATTATATAGTAAATCTGTCCGCCTGTTTCATATGCTGCATGAAGTCTGCCGTCTTCCGTCTGTCCAAGGAAAACCTCTTCTCCGTTGATCCGGCTCGGTTCCACCGCCCACAATTCTTCCGGAACGTTCCCCTTTTCTTCCATCTGATATGTCTCAACCGTAAGCTGTTCTTTTTTCTCCTCACCATCCGGCTTCGCCTCTTGATTCCCAAGGGTCAGCCCGATCTGCATCTCTCCGGAAGAAAATGTCACATCCTGCACGCGGATCCGATCACCCATCGTCAGTTTCCAGCCGCCAAAACAGACAATACAGACACATGCCGCCATCGCCGCATATTTCCAAAAATACGTCGTCTTCTGTCTGCGCTCCTCGGTTCTGACTGCCTTTACCGTCCGCTCCATCAGTTCTTCCGGTACATGAACACTGTCATTGGCTTTCCGATACTCTTCTCTAAATTCTTCCTGCACTCTCCCACTCTCCTTTCAACGCTTCTTTCAACATCTCACGTCCACGGTAAAGCCGCGTCTTGACGACAGACTCTGAAACTTCCAGAATCTTGCCGATCTCCCGCACGGAATACTGCTCATAATAGAACAGGTGCACGACGTTTTTATAATTCTCCGGAAGTGCAAGAACCGCTTCATACACCGGATTACCCGGCATCTCCATCTCATAACTTTCTTCGCTTTTGCATTCCTTTTCCATCGCAACGGTATTCCTGCGAAAGGCTTTGTCGAACTCTTTTTTACAGCAGTTTAATGTCACCCGCAAAAGCCATGCTTTCAGATGTTCTTCACTCCGGATCCTGTCCTTATATTTGACCAGTCTCAGAAACACTTCCTGAAACACATCGTCCGCTTCGCTCCTGTTCTTCATCTGGATCAATGCGAGCCTGTAAACCATCTCTCCGTAAGTATAAATCGCCGTCTCTGCATTGACGGTCCCATGTCTGCCAAACAGTTCTTCTTTCATAGGTAATACCTTTTATCTCTCTCAAAAGTTACATGCTCTTATTATATCTTATCTGTAAATTCTGTACAAGAAAAAAGACGTTAAATACAATCTTTTTATAACAAATCAACACCTGCAAAGGCAACACTTTTAAACCGGTCTTAAAAATCGTGCCAGGTCTTTTACTGCGGCATGAAATCTTTCAAATCACCGGAAGTGCCAAAAGACACATTCCGGGATTGTAAGCAGTCGCAAGGTCTCGGGCAAGCCCGGACTTTGGCTCGTCGGTAGAGTAGGTTAGAGGGCTTTTGCCCTCTTTCCCCTCATCAAACCGTGCATGAGGTTCTCCCTCACACGGCTTTCCGACATTCTTCTTTCTACAGCATTACGTCATGCTCCAGCCATTTTCCTTAACCCTTTTTCGTAAATGCTATTTCTAACAAATCCCACCTTGGACATTCGATTTCGCCTTTGGTGTTTCTTGTTATACCACCTTGTAAAGGTGCAGACAATGTACCAGTCTATTGCTTGCATCCACTTTGCGTTTGTCTTGGTAGAATAGTAATTCTTCCACCCTGTGATTTTGGGGTTCAGATTCTTTATTAAATCTTCCTCCTTTGCAACCAGTAGGCTACGACTGTTTACATTCCTTTTAACCTCTGCTTTCATTCTCTTCATGGCTTTTCTGCCTGGGTACTGATACGTTTCCTTATATAACTGTCCTTTGCTCGTTTCTGTTGTCATTCTTCGGTGGTGCATTCCAAGAAAATCAAATCCCTCTTTTCCATCCCACATACTGACAATCTTTGTCTTTACCGGATGTAACTTTAAATCCAGTTTTCCCATGATATACCGCAATAAGTTCCATGCATGTTTTGCACTCTTCTTATTCTTACAGATGATCACTGTGTCGTCTGCGTACCTTACAAGAATACCGTGGGTTAGTCCATACTTTTCCCACAGTCTGTCCAGTGTGTTTAAATAAATATTTGCCAGTAACGGAGAAATCACCGAACCCTGGCTCGTTCCCAGTTCAGAGATTGTCAGTATATTTCCGTACAATACTCCCGATTTCAGCCATTGCCGTATCAGTTTCAGTATTCTTCGGTCTGATATTCTCTGTTCTATTAACACCATCAGTTTGTCTTGGTTTACGTTATCAAAGAATTTCTCAATATCTGCATCTACTACATAATAGCCCTTGTTGTTACACGCTTTCCTTACCACTTCCAGTGCTTGTTTTGCGCTTCTTTTCGGTCGGAATCCATACGAACAATCTCTAAAGTCCGCTTCGAATACCGGCTCTATTGCTATCTTTGTAGCCATCTGTACAATTCTATCCTTGACCGTTGGTATCCCAAGAGGTCTTTCACTTCCGTCTGGTTTTGGTATCATAACTCGCTTTACTGGGGATGGTTTATACTTTCCATTCCTCAGTTCTGATCTGATTTCTGACAGGTATTTTTCAATTCCCATCTCTTCAACATCCTCGATTTTGATACCATCCACACCACTTGAACCCTTGTTCGCTTTTACCCGTTTCCATGCCTCAAAGAGTACATCATCCCGATATACCTTATCGTAAAGTGCATGAAATCTTCGGCTGTCACATTTCTTGGCTGTCAGATATAGTTTGTTTTGAAGTTGTCGAACTTTTTCTTTGGAGTTGTTAGTCTTCATGACATTCTCTCACTCTTACCCTCTCTACAAACATGAATGAAGTAAGGAACCTTCCCATAAACTGCGTTTTCTTTCACAGTTATAATCGGTACTATGTTCCCCTCCGACTCCCTCCCATCAGAAATACGCTTTCGCCAGGCTTATACGCATTCTCTTTACCTTTCGGTGATGGGTAGGGTCTCTCCAGTTCCAAACCACACTTTCCATACATACCGCTTCCCCTATACCGAGAGATTCTTCCGTGCTGCTTTTCCAGTTTCTTCACACGTTCCTTGGTTTTCGCCTATATAGGCCAGGCTCAACTTCTCTTTGCTCTCTTTCGAGTCCTTTTTTAACGATACGGCAGAATTCACTTTATGTTACGGTCTGCATGTTTGCTCGCTCCTCTTATTAAGGCTACTTTATCCACCCGCTTAGCACCCTGCATTACTGCAACGCACCGGGTTTAGCTACGCGGCTCACTGGCGATTACCGCGACCGGACTTGCACCGGCAAGTGTGGTCCAGCTTCGCTGGACACACCCTATACAAAAAAAGACAATCAATTTCTTATGTGAAATCAACTGTCTTTCCTATCATCTTTGCTTTTTCTTTTTTTGGCGGGGACATGTGGGAATCGAACCCACCCGGGACTCCTTCCTTAAGCCCCACACTGGTTTTGAAGACCAGGAGACACACCAGTCGCCTTTCTGCCCCCAAAATCACTCAGACCATACACTCATGCAGTTCTTCCTGCTCGATCCCGGTCTGTTCCATCAATCCGACGATCTGCGCCCTGTTCTCAAGTCCGGCGCACCATGCCAGTCCGCAGCCGGCAGAGATCATCCTCGGAACCGGGATCAATCTTCCCGGAACCGCTGCGTTTTTACACGCTTTTTCCATCGCCATCGCATCTGCCGTTGTATGAAATGTCACGACCAGTTTTAATTCTTTCTGTCTCATCCTCTACTCTATCACGATTTCAAATCCATCTCCACTTTCCGTGGAAACTGCCTTTCTGCCGTGATCCTTTGCATATTTTTCCACATTCATTTTCTGATGCGGTTCTGTCACAAGAATTTTAACAGATTCATCGGAATTTTTCAATGCCTCCGCCGTCAGCATCAGCGGTTCCGGACAGGAAAGTCCTCTTGCGTCTACTATTTTCATGGCTGATTCCCTCCTACGCTTCTTTTCTTTTATTCGTAAATGCGATCACAAAACAAACGACGATGCAGATCACAAGCGCGATCTTTCCGTTGGTCGTCACTGCTCCCGCCACCAGTTCTTTCGTCTCCGGATTCAGGGACGTTCCGCTGGAAGCCAGTCCGAAATTGTGGCAGAGCGCCGCCCCGATAAACATTCCGAGAACCGTCACTGCGGAATCGGAAGATCCCTGTCCTGCCAAGATCAGCTGGCGCAGCGGACATCCCCCTGCCAACACTGCCGCAAATCCGACTGCATACATTCCAAGAATATTCCACAGATGTTCGGAATGGGCGATCACACCCGGCGTGTTGAATCCCAACACGAAATTGCCGCTCACAAGATTGTACACAAGCATCACCGCAAATAATCCGACGATCACGGTCAGCAGATCAAAATTTTTCATCAGGATCACGTCGCGGATACCGCCTGCAAAGCACATTCTGGATTTCTGTGCAAACGCTCCGAAGATCAGCCCGCCGATCAGAGAAAGGATCAGCGGTGCATGCATGCTTCCCGGACCGGATTCACTGGATTTCAGAAGCGTCGTAAACACACTCAGCAGCAGCACGCCCACCATCAGCGCCGGCAGTACCATGCCGCCTGTTTTATTCGTCACATAGGCGCGTCCCAGACTGAATCCTTTCTTCAATGCAAACGCTCCGGTTCCCACGCCGAGGATAAATCCGATCAGCGCCACCCACGCATTTCCGTCGCCCGCGGACATCCTGAGGACCATACGCAGCGGACAGCCTAAGAATACAAGCGATCCGATCATAATGATCATCCCAAGCACAAAACGGATCATCGGAGATGAACCCCCAGTGGAACGATATTCTTTTGTTGCAAATGAAATGATAAACGCACCGAGCACCAGTCCGATGATCTCCGGTCTCGCATACTGGACGACCTCCGCCTGATGCATCCCAAGCGCACCTGCCATATCACGGATGAAGCACGCGATACAAAATGCCATATTCGCCGGATTTCCATAGATGGCAAGACATACCGCCACAAGTCCGCATACGATGCCCGTTAACGCAAGTTTTTTCTTTGAGTCTGATAAATTCATAGCCCTTTACTCTCCTTTTCCTTTTTGTAGAATGCCTGTGCCAAACTGTCGGCACAGCAGACTGTTATTCGGCGATCTCCCGGATCGCCCGGATGGCGTCCTTCACTTCCGCCTCCGTATTGTAATGGGAAAAACTGAATCGCACCGCGCCTTGTTCTATATTTCCGAGCGCTTCGTGCATCAGCGGCGCGCAATGTCCGCCGGGTCTGGTCGTGATCCCATAGGTCATAAGCAATTCATCGCTGACCTCCGCAGAATCATAGTCCCTCACATTCAACGAGACGATCGGGCAGCGGTCTTTTTGAGAAAAATCGCCGTACACTGTCACGCCCGGAATCCGCGACACACCGTCATAAAATCTCCACATTCGTTCCAGAGCAAGATTTCCGATCGTTTCCAAACCTGTTTCTTCTATATAATAGAGTGCGGCGTTGAGTCCTGCGATCCCATGACCGTTGAGCGTGCCTGCCTCTAGCGCGGTCGGCATCTGCGGCGGATGATTTTTATTGTATGTATCTATCCCGCTTCCGCCCCGTTTCAGCGGACGGATCTGCACTCCCGGGCGCACATACATCCCTCCGGTTCCCTGTGGTCCGAGCAATCCTTTATGTCCGGTGAAGCATAACACGTCAATCTGCATCTCCTGTACGTCGATCGGCACATGCCCCGCTGTCTGCGACGCATCCAGTACAAACAATACTCCGTGCTTTTTTGCGATCGCGCCGATTTTTTTCGCATCGTTCAGATTTCCCGTCAGATTGGATCCGTGGGTACAGATGATCGCTTTTGTATTTTCCCGGATCGCCGCTTCCAGTTTCTCATAAGAAATATTTCCTTTTTCATCACATCTCAGGATCGTCACTTCTGTCCCCGTCTGTCCACACGCATACAGCGGGCGAAGCACCGAATTATGTTCCATCGCCGTTGTGATGACATGATCTCCCGGATCGATCAATCCCCCGATCGCCGTATTCAGACTTTCCGTCGCATTCAACGTAAATACGATCTGCCGCGGATCTTCGCCGTGAAACAGCCGGCACAACTGCTCCCGCGTCTCATAGATCACACGCGCCGCTCCAAGAGACGCTTCGCTCGCCCCACGTCCGGCGTTTCCAAGCGTGCCCATCGCACGGACGACCGCTTCTGCCACCTGCGGCGGTTTCTGCATCGTCGTCGCCGCATTATCCATATAAATCATTCTCTCACCTCGTCTGTCCTCTGCATCTTCCCTTTCTTTAGTATACGAAATTCCTCTCCTTTCGTCTAATCGAAAGGTATAATAAAACAGACCACTTATTGATAAAATCTATAAGCAGTCTGTCGCACTTCATTCTTTTTTTCAGGAAATCTTCCTTACTTCTGCTCCGAAACCGGATACATTTTGTGGATCAGCTTTAAAAAGCGGCTTGCTCCGGCAGAAAGCTGAAAATTTTTGTTATAGACAGCATAAATCTCCCGTGTGCTTCTCTCTTCTCCCAAAGAAAATGCAAGCACCTGTCCACTGCTCACCGCATCCTGTGCCGACAATGCGGATAAGATCGAAATCCCCATTCCGCTTGCGACCGACCGTTTGATCGTCTCCGGATTTTCGATGCTGGCGATCACCTGAAGTTTCGATTCCTCAATCCCGGCTCTCTGCAAAAGTTTCATCGCTTCCTTTCTCGTGCCTGACCCCTCTTCCCGCAAAAGCATCGGCTCGCCTGCGATCCATTCCAGCGCGTTGCCGCTCTGTTTCCGATTCTGATATTTCACGGAATTCGGTGTGATCACGATCAGTTCGTCCTCATAAAACGGAACAAATTCGCAATATTTCCCTGCCACATCCGTTCCCGTCAGTCCAATATCCGCCCTGCGCGCCGCCACTTTCTCGACAACCCCCGCGCTGTCGCTCTCAAGGATGCGGAACTGCTCCATCGGATACAGGCTTCGGAAACGCATCAGGATATTCGGAAGAAGATACTGCGCCGGAACCGTCGACGCCGCGATCGTAAAATATGGTTTCTCGCCGCGTTTTTCTTTTTTTCCGAATTCCTGCTCGATCTGCGCCGTCAAAAGTACGATCTGTTTTGCATATTCATACAGACGCTTCCCCGACTCGGAAAGTTCCACTTCTTTTGTGTTGCGGATCAAAAGCCTGCTGCCCAATTCTTTCTCAAGCGCCGAAATATGTGCGCTCACGGTCGGCTGTGTCAAATACAACGACTTCGCCGCTTTGGAGAAACTATTTTTCTCCGCCACCTCCACAAAAGCTTCCAACTGTTTCAAATTCATCTTCCTCGCACCCTCTCACTTTCCGCCCCGTTTTTTCTCGTCACCCGGATCCGATCCGTGTGATCCAAGATCAGCTTCGCCTGTTTGCGTCCGCATGCCAAATGATCCCGCAATTCGGAAACCGTGATCTTTTCCCGTTCGGAAAGCTGCGCTTTGATCCATGACACCGCCTCATCCAGATCCCGCTTTCCTGCATAAATCCCATCATCCAGACGGACGATCTCCTCTTCCTCTTCCAGATAAGTAAGGAAATCTTCCGTCGCGTTTTCCGGCAATACATCTGACATTTTATTCTTTTCTATTTCCTGTTCCAATGTTTCCCGCAAAGATTCCACCGCCGCTTTTGTAAACTGAAATCCCGCTTGTTCAAGTTCCTTTTCAAACGCTTCTCTGCATTTCCAAAAAGCAACATTTTGTTGCATTTTATATGTTCTTTCGACAAGATACCCACGCTCTGCCAGAAAATCCGACTCATTTTCCAGATATGCAAGATAGGAATCCCATGCCTGCTTCCGTTCTCCCTCGGAAATCCCGGCATTTTCCGCTTCCTGAAGAAATACATTTCTTGCTTCCGAAAGACTCACGCCTCTTCGGAACGGACGCGTCTTATAACTTGCTTCCAAAAGTCCCGAAATTGTCCGGCGAAGCCATACTTCTTTTTTCCGATGACAGAACAGATTTCCGAACTGTAAAACATTTCCCGTCTCGATAAGCGCCGCAAGAAGCGCCTGCAAATATTTCTCTTCGATACGGAGCCGATCTGCCAGTCTTTTCTCCGTACAGAATACGCCTCTGTCCGAAAAAATCGCCTGCTCCAATCGTTCCGCTTCCGATCCGTTTTCCCATATGTTCAGTTCTTCCAACACATCCGGTCGGAAACGTCTCCGTTTCTTTTGATCCACATGCAGGATTTCTCCGCCGCCGATCGTCTCAAGTGGCGAATAGTACCGCACGACAAACCGGTCTCCCCGGACAAACGCCGCATCCGCCTCCAGCTGAAGCTGAACATAGGCTGATTCCCCGGGTGCCAGGACATCCCGATCCAAAAGCACCGCGCGACAGAGCACTTCCGTTGTTCCGCAGTACAGATGCAGTCTGCTCCGGTTTTCCAAAAGCCGTTCCGCCCCCGGAAGCAAATGCAGTTTCACGGCAAACAGCCGACTCTCTTCCAACGTCCCCGGCGCTGCCAGCACGCATCCTCGGTGCAGAAGTTCCTTTTTCACACCGGAAAGATTGCACGCCGCCCGTTCCCCTGCTCTGCAAAAATCGGTTTCTTCTTCATATACCTGTAAGTTCCGCACACGGCAGATTTCCCCGCGCGGATAAATTTCCAGCTCATCGCCCTTTTTCAGGCTGCCGTCCATCACCGTACCGGTCACGACCGTGCCGAACCCGTCTTTGGAAAATACCCGATCTACAAACAACCGAAATCCCCGCGTTCCGAACGCCGTTCCGTTTTCTCCTGCGATCTGCATCGCGGTCCGCGTGATCGTCTCGATCAGCCTTTCGATGCCCTCCCCGGTCACTGCCGACACTCGTAAAAGAGGTGCGTCCGCAAAACAGCATCCGTCCATCTCATCCAATTCCTCCCGGATCTCCTGCTCCGCAAATTCCAGCCATTCCGCATCCACAAGATCGCATTTGTTCAGCACAATGATCCCTTTTCGGATCCCCAGTTCCGAGAGAATATCGATATGCTCCCGGGTCTGCGGCATGATCCCCTCATCGGCTGCGATCACTAACAACACCAGATCCATTCCCGGCGTTCCCGCCGCCATGTTCCGGATAAATTTCTCATGTCCGGGGACATCGATGACCCCGGCGCGCATCCCATTTTCCAGATCCATCCAGGTAAATCCCAGATCTATCGTGATCCCTCTGCGCCGTTCTTCTTCCAGCCGATCCGTCTCCCGTCCGGTCAGCGCGCGGATCAGCGCCGTTTTCCCGTGGTCGATATGTCCTGCCGTCCCGATGATGATCGGTCTCATCGTTCCTCCTCCACACACATTTTCCCGGAAAATATTTCCGCCTCTTTCAGCATCCGCACAAACTCCGACGCATACTCCATTTCAAATGTGCGCGCATCCACGAGTACATTTTCATCTTCTATGCGCGTCACGACCGGGATCGGAAGTCTGCGAAGCCGCCTGCTCAATGTCTCCGCGCTGATCTTTGACGGATGGATCCCCACCGCCATGCTCGGAAGTTCCGTCACCGGAAGCGCGCCGCCGCCCACCTTGGATCTGCACGGATATAGGGCGATCTTCGCATCAAACGCTTCCCGATCCAACAAACTCTTCAATTCCGCCGCATCTTCGGCAATCTCTTTTTCATTTTGCGTCAGCATCCGCAAGGTCGGGATCCGCACGAGAGCCCGTTCCATAGAGCGGTACTCTAACAGGATCGTTTCCAGAAACGCCGCCGTGATCTTGTCGATGCGAAGTGCTCGGAACAAAGGATTGGAACGCATTTTCTCAATATATTCCTTTTTTCCTGCGATGATCCCCGCCTGCGGACCGCCAAGCAGTTTATCTCCGCTGAAGCAGACAATGTCCGCCCCGCGGCGCAGCGCATCCTGTACGTTCGGCTCACCCGGCAGACCGTACTTTGTCAGGTCGAGAAGCGCGCCGCTCCCCAGATCCTCGACCAGAGGGATCCCGTATTTCTCCCGCAGCGGTGCCAATTGTTCGATACTCGCCTCCTCGGTAAACCCGATGATCCGGTAATTACTCGTGTGAACTTTCAGAATTGCTTTTGTCGTTTCCGTCACCGCAGTCTCATAATCTGAAAGCCTTGTCCGGTTCGTCGTCCCCACTTCCACAAGCCCGGCTCCGCTTTGTTTCATCACATCCGGGATCCGGAACTGACCACCGATCTCCACCAATTCGCCACGGGAGACGATCACCTCTCCGCCCTGTGCAAGCGTACACAAAATCAGGAGCAGAGCCGCCGCATTATTGTTCACCGCAACAGCAGCCTCCGCCCCCGTGATCTCGCACAATATGTTCTCGATCTGTCCGCACCGTTCCCCCCGGCATCCGTCTTCCAGATCATATTCCAGATTACAGTAGCCGCTCACCGCCTCCAGCACGCGGGACGCCGCTTCCTTTCCAAGGGGCGCTCTGCCAAGGTTCGTATGCAGGATCGTCCCGGTTCCGTTCAACACCTTTTTCAGCCCGGACGACTGCATCTTGAGAAGCCGCGCTCCGATCCGGACAGTCAGCACATTCTCACACTCCGCTGACTGTCCGGGTTCTGCGGTATCCTGCGCGCAAATTACATTTAAGAGTACGTCATCTTCTGCCGTCCCCTCCGCCTCCCCTTCCGGAAGCTGCGCGATCCGTGCGCGCAGCTCTGAAAGTTCCGCGCGCACTGCTTCCCTCACACACTCATATCCGTATACGGGTATATACTGCCGGATCCCGTCTGTCTCCAACAACATGTCCACTTTCGGGATCCTGCGGTACCATTCCTGTTTTTCCATCTGTTTTCTCCTGTCTGTTTACAGAAGCCGGATCCATTTCTCACTGCGGGCTTTGACCGTCCCGATGACGGACGCTTCCGTTTCCGGATTCCGCGCTCTCAATTCCGCAACGATCACATCTGCATCCTGAGGCGGCACACTTACCAGAAGCCCCCCGGATGTCTGCGGATCATACATCAGATCCAAAAGCGCCTCCCCGGTCGTTCCGGCGTCGACCATCTCCTCCGTATGTTCCCGGTTGCGGTAGGCTCCCGCCGGAACCAATCCCATACTTGCGTAAGATTTCGCTTCTTTGATCAGCGGGATCTGTTCCGGATACAATTCCAGCGTCACCTCGCTTGCCGACGCCATCTCCGCACAATGTCCGAGCAGACCAAATCCGGTCACATCGGTACATGCCGAAATCTCATATCGCTCAAACACTTCTTTTGCATTTTTATTTAACGACGACATCACGCGAACCGCATCCTTGACGGCTTCCTCCGAAGCCATCTGCGCTTTCACCGCAGTGTTGACGACGCCGCTTCCGATCGGTTTGGTCAGGATCAGAACGTCTCCCGGTCTGCATCCGTAATTCTTCCACACTTTTTTTGGGTGTACGAATCCGGAAACGCACAACCCGTACTTCGGCTCGTTATCCTGGATCGTATGTCCGCCCACAAGAACGGCTCCTGCTTCTTTTACTTTCTCTGCGCCTCCGCGCAGGATCTCTCCCAATATCTCAATATCCAGACAGTTCGGAAACGTCGCGATATTCAGCGCGATCTTCGGTTCTCCGCCCATCGCATAGACGTCGCTCAGCGAATTTGCCGCCGCGATCTGTCCGAATGTATACGGATCGTCCACTACCGGCGTGAAAAAATCTACCGTCTGGATCATTGCGATTTCTTCTGTGATCTGATAGACTGCGGCATCATCCGATGTCTCCAGTCCCACCAGGAGGTTTTCATCCTGGAATTTCGGCAGCTTGCCCAGAACCTGGGCAAGGGTCTCAGGACCGATTTTGGCCGCTCATCCGGCGGTACTGCTCATCTGAGTCAGACGGATCTCTTCTCTTGTCTTCATCTGTGAATTTCTCCTTTCTCCGAACATCCGGTCGGCGTCATTCTCTGCTTATGGGCAGATGATCTTATCTGCCCGGTTCATCGCTTCCACGATCGCATACATATTCGTCACGCTTCCGACCTGCAATTTTTCTTTCAGACCATAATAATCCAGACAAGTTCCGCAAGTTAAGATCTCCACGCCCTGCGCTTCCAGATTCTTCAGATCTTCCAGCGTATCTGCCCCCTCGCATGTCAGCACTGCGCCGCCGTTGTAGAATAACATCTGCTCCGGCAGTTCGTCCAACTGGGTCACCGCAAAAATAAATCCTTTGATCAGCACTTTTCCCAGTTCATCATTTCCGCTTCCCATCCGGTCGGAAGACACAACGACGATCGTATGTTTCTTCTCTTTTTCGGCAGTCTTCTCTGCCTGTTTTTCTTCTGCTTTTTCTTCCGTATCCCTTTCTCCGGCCGTGCCATCCCCCGCCAGACGGATTGCCACGCGGTACTTTCCCTCGGAAATCTGTTCGCTCGCCACATCGCCGCCCGCATTTGCCGCCATCTTGGATACATTCTGCACTGCGATCTCATTGTCCACAAAGACTTCCAATTCTCCGCTTCCGTTCAGCTCTGCCAACGCTTTTTTCGTCTTGATCACCGGGATCGGGCAGGCATCCCCCATCGCGTCTACTGTAATCATAAACCTCATCCCCCTTTCCTGTTTTTCGCACTTATAGATGTATTCTATCACTGAATCCCAAAAGAGTAAAGAGGACTGACACGCCTCGACTCATTCTCATTGCGCATCAGCCCTCTGTTCTTCTCTTTTCGTTTCCTACTTCCATCCATCCGGAAGATACTTCGCCGTTGCCGCGATCATATCATCCACAAGCTGTCTGATATCTTCCTCTTTACAATTCTTTCCTTTGACGATCGGATCGTTCAAGAATGCTTTGACTACCAGTTCTTTATCGCATGTAAGCGCCGCCTGCAAGGTGTATGCATGATTTTCAACATGCGGCATGATCAGCGTCTTTACATTTTCCGGGATTTCCCCTGCCACGACCGGACGGATCGCATCCCGCTCAAATACCGCGTTTGTCTCCACGATCGCATCTGCCGGAAGATTTTTGATCTGTAAATTCGTATTCGGAATGTTGACGTTACTTACCATTCTTCGCAGTCCGCAGAGCGCTTTGATCAGCTGAATGCCCTCCTCGCCGGTCGGCTTCAATTCTACCTGCTCTTCTCCCGCTACTAATTTACGACTCTTCTCCAGTCTGTTTTTCAGATCTTCTTTTCTCCAGTCAACCGTTGTCAGTCCGAACTTCCATCCGGTCACAGTCTCCGGATCGTTCAAATATTCATTTCCCGGCATAAATTCTGCCAGATGACGGTCTCCCGCCGCAGCGATCATGCCGTAACGACGGAACAGATCGAATTTCACGCGATGCGCGCACTCAAAACTGGAATTCATCCAATGCTTGTCGCGCTCATGGTGTCCCCCCTCGTAATGTGCGTCGATATATTCTTTGTAAACCGGGAACAGGTCGATCCCTTTGTAGGACGCATAGTCAAACCATGTAAAGTGATTGATTCCAAGTACATTGACCTGGATCTCGGAACGGTCGATCTCTTCGACGCCGAATTTCTGCTCCACGATCTCTTTTAATACTTTTTGTGTGCCGAACACTTCATGGCAGCATCCGAAAGCTTTGATCTGCGGAAATACATGATACAATGTTTTCACACAAAGGCTCATCGGATTGGTGTAGTTGATGACCCATGCATTCGGCGCATGATCGCGGATCGCCTCGGCGATTTCCACATACATCGGGATCGTACGGAGCGCACGCATGATCCCGCCCGGTCCTGCGGTGTCTCCGACCGACTGGTAAATACCGAGACGTTCCGGCATATGTACGTCCACTGCCATTTCGTCAAATGTTCCCGGCAAGATCGAAAGAACGACAAAATCCGCGCCTTCCAGCGCCGTCTGAATACTGTCGTACGCTTCGTACTCCCATTTTCCGACAGCATCTTCTCTTGCCGTCACCTGATTTCCGATGATCTTGTTCGCTTCCGCCGCCTTTTTATCAATGTCGTACAGGCGGATCGTTCCGCTCATATCCGGCTCCAGCGCAAGGTCTGTCATAAAAGTCCACGCCCAACCGCGGGATCCTCCTCCGATATACGCGATCTGCACATCTGACATTTTTCCATTTTGATACTTCATACTCGTATCCCCTTCCATTTATTTATCGTAAATTCTTTTGTATCTACTGGACATTATACTGATATATAGTATAATATTCTTATAAAATTTCACTCTTTTTTATTATTTTTCCAACTATATTATCTTTTTGATTTTTTCTTAAAACGAATCGGCGCCGTGTATTTTCCTTATCCCGGCACATGCCGGATCTGTTTTAGGATGGTAAGGAGGCCGCCTATGCGTAATATTGTTTACAAAGAATCCGACGTCGGTCTGACGATCGACCGCATTGTCCGGAATTATGATTTTGACATGCCGCACAAACATGTCCATGAAGAATATGAAATCTACTATCTCGTAGACGGTGAACGCTACTACTTCATCGAGAATCAGATTTATCATGTCAAAAAGGGAACTCTTGTTTTCATCGACCGGAATCAGATCCATAAGACGGGACAATACGGCGACTCGCACCACGAACGGATTGCCATTGAATTAAAGGAAGAACCATTTTCTTCTTTTCTTGCCAGCACCGGCGAACTGGTTCTTTCCGATTTCTTCCGCAGAAATCAAGGGGTACTCGAACTCTGCCCGAAAAATCAGGAATATGTTCTCTCTCTTTTAAACGGGATCGCCGCCGAGATCCACACAAAAGATCCCGGTTACCGAATGATGGCGATGACCAAGCTTGCACGGCTTTTGTTCTTTGCACAGCGGTTTTGGGACAACAACCGCCTGAATGCCGGGACAACTTCGATCTCTACCACTGCAACACACCAGAAAGTCTCCGAAGTTGCCTCTTATATCACGGATCATTATGACGAAGCCTGCTCTCTCGATGATGTCGCCCGTCACTTTTATATCAGCAAAAGTTACCTCAGCCGGATTTTCAAAGAGATCACCGGATATACAGTCAACGAATATATCAACGTCAACCGGATCTTGCAGGCTCAGAAACTGCTGATCGAAAGCGACATGAACATCACCGAGATCGCCGCCTGTCTCGGTTACGAAAGCATCACCTATTTTGAGAAGATTTTCCGAAAATATACCGAGACCTCCCCGCTGAAATACCGCAAGCGTTTTCTCAAAGAAACCGAACGCCCCAAATCCTACGCCGGAGAACGTTTATCCCCGGATGAGCTTTCACACTCTTAAATGCGCTTACAGCGCCAAACGCTATTTCCGGAAAGCCCTTAGCGTTGCGTCCGCAAAACATTGCCCGCATAGTCCGTGATCACACGCGTCCCCGACGGAACCGCAAAGAGTTTTTCTCCATTTCGGAATCCCTCTGCCTGACTGCCGTCGTTTACGATCCGGTAGCGCACGCCGTTCCACTCCTGCTCGTACTCGGTCTGTTCTTTGCCCCAGCTTCCGAAACACACGGTTTCTTTCTCAATGTGGACGCCGTGCATTCTGGAAATATACTCCAATACCGAGAGCATTGCCGGACCATAGGCATCCTGCTCTCCCTCCAGAGCGACCGCGGACGGAACCGAAGTAAACGGGTCGTACTGCTGTACAAACACGCATTTTTCTCCGATCGCCTCAAACAATTTCCGTCCGAGTACCGGAAGCAGTTCGTCATATCCGTATTTTTCCAGCGCACGGATCGCACGCTGATACGTCAGCGCCTCCACCTGACCGCTCCAGTTGTTCGTCGTCACATTCCGGAAGAACGGATCATTGACCGCCACAGACGGAAGCGGCAGTTTTGTCCAAAATTCGTTCGGATTGAGCAGATGTTCTTTCACAAACCGATCTGCCATCTCCTGTGTGATGCTGCCCCAGTACATCGTCCGCAATGTATTATGGATGAGCACCTGCATCTGCTTATGATGTTTGTCCCGGTCAAAGTACGCTCCTTTTTCGTCGTCCCAAAGGTAATCTTTCATCTTCCGGAGCACCTGACGGCTTTTTTCTTCCCATTGCTCCGCCTCGCCCTCTTTTCCGGCGATCCGGCAGATTTCCGCAAGAACGCTGCGGCAGGAATAAGAATAGCTCATCACATCCATGGACGCGATCGGCACTGCCTCGCATCCCTCGGGCGGCGTCTCCTCCTCCCATGCATCCGGCGCATCCATATACCGCATCGCATTGTCCTCTCCGGTATCGTATTTACACCACGTTTCCAGACAGCCGTCCCCGTCGGAATCCCGCGTCTTCCACAAATATTCGTCAAACCGCCGAAGTGTCCGGTGGAGCAGCTCCAGATAATCCGCATCTTTTCCCATCAGATAGTACATGTTCAGCGCCGGTTCCGGAAAACAGAATCCCTGAAACTTGTTGAACTGCGGCGTGATCTTTCCGTCGATCAGCGCGATACTGCCCGGAATCCGACCGTCCGCACGCTGACATTCCATAAATAAAAGCTGATTGTTCAGCGCCGGAACCATATCACGTTTCGCATACATCTCCCCGCCCATCGGCTGTGTTTCCAGCCATATCTTTTCATATCCGCCGCCCTCGATCAGCACCGTTCTGCCCGCAAAATCTTTCAGATTCTGCTTTAATTTTTCTTCCGCCGTATCGAACAGCTTCTGCACAAGGCTGTCGCTGCTCTGAAATGTCACTCTGCTCATGTTTCATCCTCCTGTGGTTCTCCAAGATAAAACCATTCAAAATCCGCATGCAGGGCAAGCCCTGTCATATCATGGACATACATTCCGAAATGTGCCCCTGTAAACCCGCGGCAATGTTCATCTGTCAGGATCTCCGTTGTACAATCTTCTTTCACGGTATTCCACACACCGTTCTGCCGATAGGAAAACGTTACTTTCGCTCCGTCCTGACCGGTACGCGCACGGAAAGTCACCGCATCGTCTGTCTCCAGCCGGATCGGTTCCGTTTCATCCGTGATCACACCACCGTCGCTTTTTAACAGTACCAGAACCGGATTTCCCTCCGCATCCACGGTCTTTCCGAACAGATAGAAATTCATCGCGTCATACATATAAGCGAGCCCAGCCAGTTGTTCCTCGTATTCCGGATGAAATTCCATCCGCGTGCACGCTTCCATACAAAGCGCCGTCTGACGCTTTGCCGCCAGCGTCACCCGATGCAGGGAATTGAGAGATTCTCTTCCGATCAGCCTGAGATACCCGTTTCGCGCAGTCAGGCTTGCGTCGCTTCCCAGTGGTCTTCTCGGGGAACAATAACCGTTCTGCCATCGGTTCCATCCGTTTTCTGTCAGCTCCTCCGGCACAAATCGATCAAGCGCCGGAACTACTTCCGCATTTCCCGGCACGATCTCTTCCGGACTTTCCGTCTGATTTTTGGCATACCGTCCGCCGCATTTCAAACGGAACCATCCGTCCGCATCCAGCACCAGTTTCTGAATGGCAGTTTCCCGACCGAGCACACAGAGATCGTCACCATTCTTCGGTCGTGCGCACAGATGTGCCAGATACCACTCGCCGCTCTGGGTCTGCACCAGATCTCCGTGCCCGCATTTCTGCAAGGCGTCATCCCGTCCCCGCTCGGAAGTCAGAAGTGGATTGTGCGGATCGGTCTCAAACGGTCCCCACACGCTCCTGGATCGTGCAACCGTAACACAATGATCATAACCGGTTCCGCCCTCCGCCGTCAGAAGATAATACCATTCTCCGATGTGATACATATGCGGTCCCTCGGTACAGCCGATACCGGAGCCCGCATAGACTTTTTTCCGTTCGCCGATCAGCTCCAATGTCTGCGGATCGATCTCCTGAACAAGCACGCCTTTAAATCCGTTGACCATATTGATCAGATATTTTTTTCCGTCATTGTCATGGAACAAAGACGGATCAAATCCAATACTGTTCAAATAAACCGGTTCGGACCACTCCCCCCGGATGTCGTCTGTCCAAACCAGATAATTATGCGTATTATAAAACCTGCCTTTTTTCGTCTTCACATCGGTAAACACGAGATAAAACCGCCCGTTATCATAACTCAGGCACGGCGCCCATACCCCGCCGGACGTCGGGTCTCCGATCATATCCAGCTGGCTTTTTCTCGTAAGCGCCGCCCCGATCTGCGTCCAGTTCTGCAGATCTTTCGAGTGAAACAGCTTCACTCCCGGCCACCACTCAAACGTCGAGACCGCAATATAGTAATCATCCCCTGCCCGGACAATACTCGGGTCCGGGCAGAACCCTTTTAAAATCGGATTTTGGATCATCGTCATTCTCCTTTGTCGTCATTCTTGCATGATCTGCTGTTATCCTTTCAGTCCGCTGCTGCTGATTCCCTCAACCAGATATTTATTGAAGAACAAAAAGATCAAAAATACCGGGATCAGAGACAATGCCGACATCGCGAACATCGCGCCGTAATCGGTTGTCGAAGACGAATCCGCGAACTGTTTGATCGCCAGCGACGCTGTGTACATCTCCGGTTTGTTCAGATAGATCATCGGTCCCATAAAATCGTCCCACTTCCAATAGAACTGGATGATGATCGTTGTCACGATCGACGGTTTCAGAAGCGGCAGGATGATCCTTGTAAATATCGAATATCTGCTGCATCCGTCAATGGTCGCCGCCTCGTCAAGTTCCCGCGGGATTCCTTTGATAAACTGCATCATCTGATAGATAAAAAATGCCTGACCAAAGAAATGCGGCAGGATCAGCGGAAGATATGTTCCGACCCATCCCAGTTTATTGTAAATAATATACTGCGGCACCAAAATGATCTGCGCCGGAAGCATCATGGTACAGAGCATTGCCGTAAACCAGATCTTGCTTCCTTTGAATTTGATCCTTGAAAATGCATACGCAACACACGCGGAACTGATCACGGTTCCGAATGTGGAAACGCCTGCCACGATCAGCGAATTTTTAAAGAATGTCCCGAACGAAATGCCTCCGAAACCGGACCAGCCGTTGACGAAGTTTTCCCAACGCCATACCTCCGGGATCAGGCTCAGACCGCCGTTCAATATTTCCGTATTGTTTTTAAATGCACCGCTGATCATCCATAATACCGGATATATCATAATGAACCCGAAACCGCAGATCAGAACATGATATAATACACTTTCTATACGATGTTTTGTTCTCATAACGCTTTCTCCTCCTAGCTGTCAGATTCTGAAAATACCCAGAATTTTGATGTTTTAAAGATGATCAATGTCAATGCGCTGATAATGATCAGCATGATCCATGACATTGCGCTTGCGTATCCCATGTTCGACCACTTGAACGCATGATTATAGACATACAGTGCATAGAAGTTCGTCGAATCGTTCGGTCCTCCCTGTGTGATGACAAACGCCTGCGTAAATGACATAAATGCCGAGATCGTCTGCATGACAAGGTTGTACAAAATGATCGGGGAAAGACACGGCAGTGTGATCTTCACAAAACGCTGGAATTTATTTGCCCCGTCAATGTCCGCCGCTTCGTAATATGTTGTCGGGATCTCTTTCAATCCCGCCGCGAAAATGATCATCGAAGATCCGAACTGCCATGCCGACATCGCGATCAAAATTCCCATTGCCGTTTTCGGATCACCGAGCCATGAGATTTTGTCCAGACCAAGCCCGGCGAGTATCGCATTTGCAAGACCTCTTCTGGAAAAGATCGTTTTCCAGACAAGCGCTACCGCAACGCTTCCTCCGATCAGAGACGGCACATAATACAAAGAACGATAGAACGTAACGCCTCTTCTCTGTTTGGTCAAAAAATATGCCACAAGCAGGGCAAACGCCAGTTTCACGGGTACCGAGATCACAACATAGATCACCGTCACCTTCATGGAATTCATAAAACGTTCATCCGCAAAAAGATCGAGATAGTTCTGTAAGCCGATAAAATTTGCCTCTTGCCCCAGTTTGTAATCCGTAACCGAATAGTACATGGATACAAGGATCGGAATCAAAGTAAATCCGAGGAATCCGACAATAAAGGGCAACGAAAAAACATATCCCGCCGTATTGTTGCTGTATAAAAATTTCTTGAAATTTCGTTGTTTTTCCATATCATTTCCATCCTTCATAGATTCGCCCAGAGTAAAAGAAGCGGGCAGAAACATCTGAAATCCAAATATTTCTGCCCTTTTCTATGTCCTGGTTAGAATTTTCCTTTTGCAAATTCGAGCAGATCGTCTGCAGCTTCTTCCGGCGTCATCTCGCCGTACTGTACTTTTTCGATCAGCAGTTTGTCATAGTCTTCGATCTCTGTCTTCGGTTCCGGACTGATCACGTTGCTGTTTTCCACAGGGAAGTTACCGATCTTGTCTACAAAGTCATAGATCATCTTGCTGGAATCATCCGCCTGCGCTTTTACCGTCTCGCGAACTTCAGTCATGATCGGAACGCCACGTTCTCCGTTGAGCACTTTATTTGCTTCGATGTCGTTTACAAAGTAGTTGATGAATTTTGCAGCTTCCTGTTTGTGTTCGGAAGTTTTGGATACGCAGAGCATCTGGGATGACTGTACGATCATTCCGTAAGCGCCGTCTTTCTCCATTCTCGGAACCGGTGCAACCTTGATCTCTCTTCCCGCTGCGTTTACGATGGAGTTGATCTGGTTGGAAGCTACCCATGTCATTGCCGCGTCGCCTGTTACAAGATAGTCATTTTCAATATCTTTGATCTCCTTGATCGCTCCGGCATCCGGATAAGCTCCTGCTTCCGTCAGTTCCTGGATCATTGCAAAATAGTCTGCGATCGGCTCCGGATCATCCCAAGCGAGTCCTGTTCCTTCCATATTAAAGAAGTTCGCGTCTTTCTCTGCCTGAGATACTCTCTGTGTCACACCTGCGATGAAGTTGTCCATCTTGGAACTTCCGTACACACCAAGTTCTTCTGTGATCTTTAAGCAGGCATCTTTCCACTCATCCCATGTCCAGTCGTCCGTCGGTTCCGGTACGCCGGCTTCTTCAAACATTGCCGGGTCGTAAGCGATTCCATATGTATTAGTTCCAACGGAAATGCCAACCTGATCGCCATTGTTATTCTGTGTTGTTTTCAAAAACGCATCTGTTGTATCACTGACGTCGATCGTTCCATCTTCGATATAGCTGTCCAGATATTCAATACTGTTTTCATATTTCGGGAAGTTTCCGCCCATCTGGATAATATCCCATGGATCTTCTGCCGCTACCAATGTATCCAATTTTGTAAAATAGCTGTCAAAGTCATAAAATTCCGCTTCGATATCTACATTCGGATTCTGTTCCTCGTACATCTCGATCACTTTGTTTGTCGCATCGTGTCTTGTCTGTGATCCCCACCACGCCATACGAAGAGTGATCTTGTCTCCGGAAGCTTCCTCTTTTGCCGCATCGTCTTTTTTCGTGTCTTCTGTCTTTGTCTCGTTCTTTGCGTCGCCGCCTTCATCGGATGAACTGCTTCCGCATCCGCTTACCAGTCCCATTGTCAGTAAGCCCGATAAAAGTAAACAAACAATTTTTTTCCTTCTCATAACCATCTCTCCTTTTTCAACAATTTTTTTCGGAATTCCTTCTTTTTTCTGTACACATTCTATCAAAGCTTTTTTCAAATATCAATATTCATTCATAACTCTCATAAAAACGGTTGAATATTTATATTTTTCAATCTATATTGACTTTTTTAGTTTTCTCTTCTGCCTGTTCGCCTGATTTTTCCCGCCATTTTCTTTCGGTAGCATAAGTGTACAAGGGGATAAACGCCCTTTGCACACTGACGCTAAAAATTCTTTAAAAATAAAAGAACGATTTTTAAAGATGTATGAATTAATGTATAGATTATTTGCTCCATTTCTGGTAAAGTAACAAAGAGAATCGATCAGAATAGTTTGTAAGAGAAAGGACAGATCAAATCATGTGGATTGCAGATCAATGGAAAGATTATGAAGTAATAGATTGTTCCTCCGGTGAAAAATTAGAGCGCTGGGGAAATTATACGCTCGTTCGTCCGGACCCTCAGGTCATCTGGAACACCCCGAAGAACGATCCGGGCTGGAAACACAAAAACGGACATTATCACCGCAGTAAAAAAGGCGGCGGCGAGTGGGAATTTTTCGATCTCCCGCAGCAGTGGCAGATTCATTATAAATCGCTGACTTTCAACCTGAAGCCATTCAGTTTCAAACATACCGGACTGTTTCCGGAGCAGGCGACAAACTGGGACTGGTTTTCTGACCTGATCCAAAATGCCGACCGCCCGGTCAAAGTCCTGAATCTGTTCGCCTACACAGGCGGCGCCACACTCGCAGCTGCAGCTGCCGGCGCACAGGTCACTCATGTGGACGCTTCCAAAGGAATGGTCACATGGGCGAAAGAAAACGCGGTCTCTTCCGGTTTGAAAGATGCGCCGATCCGCTGGCTTGTGGATGACTGTGTCAAATTTGTAGAACGGGAAATCCGCCGCGGCAATACTTACGATGCGATCATCATGGATCCGCCGTCTTACGGGCGCGGACCAAAAGGAGAAATCTGGAAGATCGAAGATATGATCCACCCGCTGATCCATCTTTGCACGAAAATCCTGTCCAAAGATGCGCTGTTCTTCCTTGTAAACTCCTACACGACCGGGCTGGCCCCGGCAGTGCTCACCTACCTGATCGCAACAGAATTAAAAGACTGGAACGGACATGTTGAATCCCAGGAGATCGGACTTCCGGTACGAAATACCGGACTGGTACTGCCGTGCGGCGCCTCCGGACGATGGGTGCGGAAGTAAGACAGATCCTATAAAGACAGGCAATGTCAATGTGCCGCTGCGCAGGGATGCATATTCCAGGCGCAGCGGTATGTTATTTTTCTATCTTTTTCTCAAATTCCTCAATCGTCTCTGATTTTGCCGCCAGTTTCAGCCATTTTTTCAAAATATCCCGATTCTCTTCTTTCCTGATCTTAGCTTTTAAAGCTTCCGATACTTCACCGATATCATCCAATAACTCAATGATATCATTTTGCTTGCCTAGTTTTTTTCCCTGTTCTATCCCTTTCTCTATCCCTTCTTCTATTCCCTCTTCTTTCGCTTCTTCCCTCTGCACTTTAATATCCATATCATAATCATATTCAGCTATTAGCATATTTACCGCCTCGCTCCCTTTTTTTCGCAGATATTCTGAGAGGATTCCACGTTTGATACACTCCTCCACTGCATTTTGCAGTGCCTGTTCTTCTCCTGACTTCTGGTGCTTTCTGACTACTTCTACAAATTGGCTGTACTCTGCAAGCACAGGGCATTTCTCCAGAATCTCATGGTGTTGATCCGGATTAATGTTGATCATCTTCACCTTTAAATCCAACATCTCTTCTCCGCCCGATTCCTCATAAGCGTCCGACAACCTCAGTTCCTTTTCTTTCGCCCATGGCACTTCTCCATTATAAAAGGTATAAAATTCCGGTTTGGGAAGTTTCACCTGCTTCTTTTTATATCGGTCTTCCACCGGCACCAGCTGTTCGTATGCCCGCCCGATATACAGCAGATTTCGCAGCGGCATATTCTCATTGATCGTAGACTGATGTTCTCCGAATACGATCAGCTTTCCACCCACATCAAAAGAAATATCGTTCTTAAAATTCATATACAGCACATTTTCCACCCGGATTTTTCGGATCTTTGTTCCCTCCGGCAATGGTTCGTCATGCAATGCATTATATAACGCGATTTCATTTTCCTCTGCAGATTCATCCTCGTAAAATAAATCTACAAACACACTGTCTTTGTACTTTTTGTTCGCTTTTTCTGTCATAAGTCTCCTTTCGCCTCTTCCGGTTCCGACTTATGACACCTCTCAGATTTTCTCAAGACTTTTTTTCAGTATACGAAAAACTGTGTCTTGCTTCAAGTCATCTTCGTCAGAATCTCCTTATTTTTCTGTTTTTATTCTTTCTACTGATTGCTTGGGGTGAATCCCCCGGATGACGTTCCCGTCGAATCGCATTTTTCACGGACAGAACCTCCGTGAGTGAACTTACTTTATCACAAGAATGCCGATGATACAAGAGGGCATTTTATACAAATTTCCTCAACAAAAAAGGAGCAATCAACGCTCCCTTTCGTTTTACAGTTATTCATATCTACTTCTGTAAATATTTCACCGCCGCAAGCGCCGCCACCGCGCCGTCCGCAGCGGCGGTCGTCAACTGGCGTACTTCTTTCGTCCGGCAGTCACCTGCCGCAAATACACCCGGAGTTTTTGTCAGACAGTCTTCTCCCGCCTTAATAAATCCGGCTTCGTCTAATTCCGCCAGCTCCGCAAACAATTCATTTTTCGGCGCATGTCCGATCGCCACAAAAATGCCGTTCACATCAAGCTGAAAGTCTTCTTTTGTCTTCTGATTTGTCAGGATCAGCCCCTCCACCATATGTTCTCCGACGATCGCTTTCGGGACTGCGCTCAGAACAAACTCTACGTTCTCACGCTTTCTGAGCATTTCCACCAGACCTGCTTCCCCGCGGAATTCATCCCGCCGATGCACAAGATATACTTTATTACAATAATTTGCCAAAAATGCCGCGTCCTGAAGCGCAGTATTTCCGCCGCCGATCACTGCCACATCTCTTCCGCGGAAAAACATTCCGTCACAAGTCGCACAATAAGAAACTCCGGAACCGACAAGCTGTTCTTCACGCTCCAGTCCGAGATGCCGATGTGTCACACCCGCTGCAAGGATCAATGACTTACATGCATAATCCGTCCCCGCCGTCTCGATGACTTTCATCCCGTTTGAATCACGCACGCCGGTCACCTGCTCCATTACCGTCTCCGCTCCGAGATTTACCGCCTGCTCCATCAATTTCATCGAAAATTCCGCGCCGCTGATTTTCGCGATACCCGGATAATTTTCCACTTCCGGAGAGGATGCGATCTGACCGCCGAAATTCGTCCCCTCAAATACGATCGTCTTTTTTCCTGCCCGCTGCCCGTAAATTGCCGCAGTCAGTCCGGCAGTTCCGCCTCCGATAATCCCAATATCATACATTAGAAAAACCTCCTTTCTTCCTCTGCTCTTCACTCATAAAAGTTACATATTTCTCGAAACTTCCGCACACGCTTTCATTGCTTCGATCAATGCGCTGCGGAATCCTTTCGCTTCCAGCACGCGAACCGCCTCGATCGTCGTTCCGCCCGGAGAACATACCATATCTTTCAGTTCTCCCGGATGTTTTCCGGTTTCCAGCACCATTTTCGCACTTCCAAGCACTGCCTGCGCGGCAAATTTATATGCCTGCGGGCGCGCCATCCCGTCGGCGACCGCCGCGTCCGCCATCGCCTCGATCATCATAAATACATATGCCGGAGAACTTCCGCTTGTGGATACGACCACGTCGATCAGATGCTCGGAAACTACCTCTGTTTTTCCAAATGCCCCCAGCAGCGTAAGCACTTCGTCAAGCTCTTCTTCGGTTATCTTTTCATTTGCGCAGACCGCGGTCATCCCCTCTCCGACCATAGCCGGCGTATTCGGCATCGTACGGACGATCTTCACCGGTTTGCCAAATTTCTCCTCCAGCCACTCGAGCGTTTTTCCCGGTGCGATCGTGATGATGATCTGATCTTTCCGGACAACATCCTTGATTTCTTCGATCACGGACGCATAAAACTGCGGCTTCACCGACAAGATAAATTTGTCCGCTTTCTCCACTACTTCCTTATTATCCGCGGTCACATGGATTCCATACTGCTCTTTTACTTTTTCTCTTCCCGCTGCAAAAACATCCGATCCGATGATCTCCGATGCAGGAATGATCCCCTGACCGATGATACCTCCCATGATCGCTCCCGCCATATTTCCTGTTCCGATAAATCCTAATTTCATTTCTGCTTTTCCTCCTGTTGACTCTTATATTTTATGTTCTTATATTTTAAAATCCATTTCGGATTTTTTATCCTCTTACTTTAAAACCATGCTCTTCCTTAAGCGGTATTTCTTTCGTGTCCATCCATTCGATCGTAATGAACTGCCCATGGTTCAGTCCCACCAGCAGCTTGTTGATCAGTGCTTCGCGCCCTTGGATCTCCATGGAAACCGTACCATCCCATTCATTCGCCACCCAGCCGGTCAGTCCAAGCGACTGCGCCAGATATTTTGCAGTGTAACGGAATCCCACGCCCTGTACACGCCCATGAAATACAATATGTTTTCGCACTTCCGACATAATCTTTCTCCTTTTCCCGATGTATGTTATAAAAAGAAACACATGGCGATTCCCCAGATTGCCAACAAATGCAGCGGATAAAATAAATAGAAAAACCATTTTGAAAATGTTTTCCCACGCGCAGCACGCTTTCCGTTGTAAAAACACATCAGCACGACCGCTGCCGGAACCGCCCCAAGCACGCTTCCTGCTGTGACAAGAACTGTCATCCCCGGAGAATAGTACAACATATTTCCGGTAAACATCATAAATGCAAACACTACCCAGCTGATCAGAAAGGCGCGCCACATTTTCTTATCGGAACCATAGGCATACGCAAACAACAGCGTGTAAACCGCCGCCATCGTCGGCCAGTCACAAAATCCGGTCAGAAAGATCAGGATCAGATAGCCTGTCCACCGAAAGAACGGACTCTGAATCCGTGCCTTTACCTCCAGAAGCAAAAAGCAGAAAAATAACGTAAACAACATGTTCAGTACCGTCGTCTGAAACACCAATGTATACGGTATCTGCGCCAAAACTGCAAACAAAAGCAGTCTGCCCGCATAACGTATCCGGGAATGTGTGTGATAATATCCCTCCACAAGAAAATAACACATGACCGGCGCGGTAAAATAACCGATGTCAACCAACAGTTCCCTAAGGAATGTCCCCGGCATAAGAAACACGATCCCGATATGATTCAGGACCATTGTAAAAGTTGCGATATATTTGATCACGTCACGATTTAAAACGCGTAAGTTTTTTTGCTCCAAACTACTCATCCTCTTCTCCTGTACCTATTTCCGGATTATTTTATTATATAAGAAAAAGGAAGCAATGTCACTTCCTTTTTCCTACATCTCACGATTCTCGCGCCATTCATTATTTCTTTTTTTCTTCCTGCTGCGGTTCGATCACAATTGTACTCAACGTATACGCCGGAATCCGGATCCGGATTACATTTCCCTCCAGACGGATCGCATACTGACGGTCTGCTCTCGTCTTATTTAAGATCACCGCCACAATAGATCCATCCACATTTTGCGCCGCCGTCATTTCAATTTCTGCATCGCATTTAGAAAATCCGATCCGTTTCGCCCCCGGCAAAATATACCGTGAAAAATGCGCAATAAAATCAAACGTAAGATTTTTCCTATAGGTGCCATCCTCATTTGCGATCATCGGTGCCGCAAATCCACTCGGCACATGTCTCGGACCTCCGTTTTTGTCCACGATCAGATTCCAATCGATCCAACGGTTCATTCCCGCATTCAGATTACCGATCAAATCATGCGCATAGGCAAATGCATCTTCTGTCTCCACAGTCTCCGGCAGTTTCGGATCTCCGAACAGTCCTGTAATTCCTGCTTTTCCGGGTTCATGCAGCGCACAACATTCGCTGGACATCAGAATCTTATCCGGATAACATTTCTTCGTCAGATCCACCGCTTCAAAATGATCACCGGAATACCAGTGAAATGCGATTCCCTCGACCATCGACATCGTTTCCTCGTCGAGGATCTCCTGTGCATATTCCAAAACCCGCTCTTTATTATGGTCCCAGATATAAATGCCTACTTGTTTCGTCAAGCCCGCTTTCTCAAATTCCGGGTATAAATAGTCGCGTAAAAATGTCTTCTGCTCTCCTGCCGTCCACACACAGCTGTCCCAGTTCGTTGCCGCGATCGATTCGTTCTGGATCGACATCATTGTCACCGGGATCCCCTCATCCAAATACGCCTGCACAAATTTCACAAGATATTTTGCCCATGCGCCATAATACTCCGGTTTCAGACTGCCACCGTTGCACCTTGATGGTTTTGTGTAATCGACCGGTTCCACTTCAAATCCGAACAATGCTCCGTAAACGGCAAGATCATTTTGCTGCTTTTTCGGCGGAGTTTTCCATGCTGCCGGAGGAGACCAAGGACTCAAAAGCACCTCCAGCGGCTCCTTAGAAATTTCCATTGCCTCTTTCAGCATCGGAATGATATACTTCTGATCCCGTTTGATTGAAAATGTCGCAAGCTCCGGATCCGCGATCGGGTCTTCCACCGCGGCATATTCTTCCAAAGAGAAATCACAGCTGTCCATATGTACGCGGACAAAACGCGTGTGATTTCCGTTTTTCCCGAAATATTCTTCGAGAGCCGCCTTTCTCACCGCCTCATCCATTTTCAAAAATAAATATGCCGAGGACTCCGTCATCGCTCCGCCAAATCCCTCGATCTCCTGAAATGTGATCTGCGGATACAGATTCAATACCCCCGATTCCAAATGTCTTGGCTCATCCGCCTCTTTTGTGACCGGGATCTCGCACGTCTTCGGATAAGCATTCCCATTTACTGTAAAAGTTGTGATCTGTCTACAATTCATAATTGGCTCCTTTCCACTCTCATGATACAATTAAAATTATCATAGAATCCGATTTTCTTCTTATAACATCGGAAATATTTTTTCCAATATTCGATCAAAACAACATTGTTTTTACCTCGGAGGAATTGAAAATGAAATCCAAAGGCTATTATGAAATCAAGAAAATGAACAGGCTCGCCCCGGATCTGAACGTAGAAGCTTTTGCCGGAAACATAAGATTTAACCGTCTGCATTGGCACGAGCATTTGGAGATCCTCTGCTGCATCGCCGGAAGTTTCCAGATCCGGATCGACGGCACACTTCTGACACTGCAGGCAGGTGATCTTATAACGATCAACAGCGGACTGGATCACGAGATCTCAAACGGCACTCCCGATGGACTGCAGCTCATCATTTCTGTCGATCCGCAATATTTACGTAATCTTTCCACAGAAGTTTATTCCTGTTCGACCGTCGGAGAATGCGCACTTCCGCCAACCGATCCGGATATCCAAAGTCTCCGGCACAGCCTCGGAAAAATGACCTGGCTTCTGACACCGGATTTTCAGGATCTTCCGACGCTTCCCCCTTATGAGCATACTTCCCGCCCATCCTGTACGCCGCCTGTCCTGCAGACCGAGGAAGAATGGAATGCATTCCATATGGAGCTTTACAATATTCTCCGCATCCTGTCCCGTCATAAGCAAATAAAAAAAGAAGAAAGTACACGTTCTGTATCCAGAGAATTATTTTCCAAATGTATTCAGATCGTCCATGAGGAATATAACCGCCCCCTCAACGCAGAGATCCTGGCAAAACGCGTCCATGTCAGCGAACCGACGATATACCGGATGTTCCACCAGTGGCTCGGTATCAGCCTTATCAATTATCTGAACACCCTCCGTGTCAACATCGCCTGCGGTTATCTGGAAAACACCACGCTCCCGGTCACAGAGATTGCAGAACGGTGCGGTTTTACAAGTTTGAGTAATTTTTACCATGTATTTCATCTCATCAATGGGATCGCCCCAAACAAGTACCGCAAAAAAACCGCCGGAACACTTCCCCGCAAAGAATTACTCCATCAGGATATTATGGACTTCAACCAATTCCAACATTTCTGGGAATTGCCGTATAAAAAAGGGGATTTGCTGATCTGAAATAAATTTTTCTTTACCAAAATCCGCTTCCTTTTTTGCGCTCCGCATGCTAAAATCGAATTAAATCGTTCTGACTGCAAAGGGCAGTTCTTTTCCGAACCATACGAACCGTACCTGCGCAGAAAGGCGCGCATATTTTCAAACCATACAAGGGGGCAGCGCCCTCTTATTTCTGATACCCGCGCCTTGATTTCGGAATGGCGCGGGTATTTTTTATGCACCGTGAACCTCCATCCCGAAACCGGAGCCTTGAACCTTGCCGGATCTCCGGCTCAAAAAACAAACGTCACTTTGATCCTCAGCATAAGAAAGGAGATTTTCCATGGACACACGGATCGCTTTGATCGGAATCGTACTTTCAAGCAATGATTCCGTCGACGAACTCAACCACCTGTTAAGTCAGTACCGGGAATACATCATCGGACGGATGGGACTGCCATACCGGGAAAAAGGCATTTCCATTATCAGCGTCGCCATCGACGCACCGGGTGACGTCATCAGTGCACTTTCCGGAAAACTCGGCATGCTGCCCGGCGTCAGCACAAAAACCATTTACGCAAAGACACCGGAGATGCCTGCGGAAAAAACGCTGACTGAAACGCATAAAACAGCACCGAAAAATGCACAGAAAGACACACAGGAAAACACATCAGAAAAGGAGGTTGGCACACATCTATGAAACAACTCATCGACCGTCTGGAACAGGAACAGACGCTCCCGCGCGAAGACTGGATCCGGCTTCTCGAAGATTTTACGCCCGAAGACACCGCGTATCTCTGTGAACGTGCGCGCCATGTCCGGCAAATGCATTATCAAAACCGCATCTTTATCCGTGGGCTGATCGAATTTACAAACTACTGTAAAAACGACTGCTTCTATTGCGGAATCCGCAGAAGCAACTGCAACGCCCACCGCTACCGGCTGTCGAAAGCGACCATTCTCGACTGCTGCCGCCGCGGATATGAACTCGGCTTCCGTACATTTGTCCTCCAAGGCGGAGAAGACGGACATTTTACCGATGCCGTTCTGACTGATATCGTTCATGCGATCCGCACCGAATTTCCGGACTGCGCGATCACGCTTTCCATCGGAGAACGTTCCCGCGACAGCTATCAGCAACTGTTTGACGCCGGAGCCAATCGTTTTCTTCTCCGGCACGAGACGTTTGACAGCACCCATTACGCGTCGCTCCATCCTGCAGGACTGACCGCCGCCTCCCGCCAGAAATGTCTCTGGAATTTAAAAGAGATCGGCTATCAGGTCGGAAGCGGATTTATGGTCGGTTCTCCCGGACAGACAACGGAAAACCTTGCCGACGACCTGCTTTTTCTTAAAAAATTGAATCCGCAGATGGTCGGGATCGGTCCGTTCATTCCACATCATGATACGCCATTTGCCAAAGAACAGGCGGGCAGTCTGGAGCTGACCTTGTTTCTGCTCGGCGCTATCCGGCTGATGCTTCCGAAAGTCCTGCTCCCGGCTACGACCGCTCTCGGAACGATCGCTCCGGACGGAAGAGAACAAGGAGTTCTCGCCGGAGCAAATGTCGTCATGCCCAACCTGTCTCCAAAAGATGTCCGCGGCGATTATCTGCTCTACGACAACAAAATCTGTACCGGAGACGAAGCTGCCGAATCCGTAGCCAATCTGAAACGCTCCATGCAGGCGATCGGCTATGACGTCGTTGTAGATCGCGGCGATTCGCTGAATATGTAGCGTATTAAAAAACATATAACTTATTGAAAAAACATGTAACAACAAACGCCGTCCGACAAATTGTTTTGTGCTTCGCACTCCCGCAATTTCGGCGTTTCGAAAAATATAATCTCAGGAGGGAAACTACGATGTATGATGTAACTTCAAAATGTGCCGATGATTTTATCAACCACGAGGAAATTCTGGAAACACTCGCCTACGCCGATGAAAACAAAGACAATCTCGCATTGATCGATTCTCTGATCGAAAAAGCAAAAAAACGGAAAGGGCTGTCCCACCGTGAAGCTTCCGTTCTCCTCGCCTGTTCCGACGAGGAAAAGAATCAGGAAATCTTCAAACTTGCGGAACAGATCAAAAAAGATTTCTATGGAAACCGGATCGTGATGTTCGCGCCGCTTTATCTGTCCAACTACTGCATCAACGGCTGCACCTACTGTCCGTACCACCTGAAAAATAAACACATTGCCAGAAAGAAACTGACACAAGAGGAAATCCGCCAAGAAGTCATCGCCTTGCAGGATATGGGACACAAGCGTCTGGCGCTGGAAGCCGGAGAAGATCCGGTTCACAATACGATGGATTATTATCTGGATTCGATCAACACCATTTACAGCATCAAGCATAAAAACGGCGCTATCCGCCGCGTTAACATCAACATTGCCGCAACGACCGTAGATGATTACCGCCTGCTCAAAGAAGCCGGCATCGGAACCTACATTTTGTTTCAGGAGACTTACCACAAAGAAAGCTATCTGGAGCTTCATCCGACCGGACCAAAGCACGACTACAACTATCATACTGAGGCAATGGACCGCGCTATGGAGGGTGGGATCGACGACGTAGGACTTGGCGTTTTGTTCGGACTGGACAAATACCGCTACGAATTTGCCGGACTTTTGATGCACGCGGAACATCTGGAAGCGGCGTTCGGCGTCGGACCGCACACGATCAGCGTTCCGCGTCTGAAACATGCCGACGACATCGACCCGGATCAGTTCGACAACGGAATCGACGATGACATTTTCGCCAAGATCGTTGCCTGCATCCGTATCGCCGTGCCGTACACCGGCATGATCATTTCCACCCGGGAAAATCAGAAGACAAGAGAACGCGTCCTGCACCTCGGCATTTCCCAGATCAGCGGCGGTTCCCGCACAAGCGTGGGCGGTTACTACGAGCCGGAGCCGGAGGATGCGCGCTCCGAACAATTCGATGTCAGCGACACACGTTCTCTCGACGAAGTCGTGCGCTGGCTCATGGAAATGGACTATATCCCGAGTTTCTGTACCGCCTGCTACCGGGAGGGACGTACCGGCGACCGTTTCATGTCCCTCTGTAAGAGCGGACAGATCCAGAACTGCTGCCATCCGAATGCACTGATGACATTGAAGGAATATTTGATGGACTATGCTTCCCCTGCAACAAAAGCGATCGGCGACAAACTGATCGAACGGGAAGTCTTAAATGTCCCGAACGAAAAAGCCCGCGCCGTTGTCCTGGAAAATCTGCGCCTGATCGAGCAGAACAACCGGAGAGATTTCCGTTTCTGATCCGCTTCTGACAACGCATTTCAAGAAAGGATGCATTTTATGAGTTTAAATTCCACACCATCTGCCGACCGGATCCACATCGGGATCTTCGGTCGGCGCAACGCCGGTAAATCAAGCATCATCAATGCGATCACCGGACAAGATCTTGCGATCGTTTCCGACGTAAAGGGAACGACTACCGATCCGGTGTTAAAAGCAATGGAACTGCTTCCGTTAGGTCCGGTCGTCCTGATCGATACCCCCGGATTGGACGACGAGGGCACACTCGGACAGCTGCGGATCCAAAAAGCAAAGCAGATGCTGAACAAAACGGACATTGCGTTGCTTGTGATCGATAACACGCTTGGACTGACCGACGTGGATCGGGAGATCCTCGCGCTGATACAAAAGAAAGAAATCCCCTATCTTCTCGTCCGCAATAAATGTGATCTTACAGTCGCTCCGCATAACTTATCGGAAATGCCGCGCTCTCCGGAAGAAACTCCCGACGCCAGCCGCGCTTCCGACTTTATGGCAGTTTCAGAGGAACATCAGATCGCAGTCAGCGCGAAGACCGGATTTCATATCGCGGAATTAAAAGAACGGATTGCGGCGATCGTTCCAAAAGAATCCCACTCCCGGCGCATCATCGGCGATCTGGTCGCACCGGAAAGTCTCGTACTGCTCGTCGTTCCGATCGATTCCGCCGCCCCGAAAGGCAGACTGATCCTGCCCCAGCAGCAGACGATCCGGGATCTTCTTGACGCCGGAGCCGCCGCCGTTGTCGTCCGGGACACCGAGCTTTCCGACATGCTTCGGCGGCTTCACGACCAAATTTCCCTCGTCGTGACCGACAGCCAGATCTTCCCGAAAGTGGCAGCGATCGTTCCGCCGGAAATTCCGCTGACCTCTTTCTCGATCCTGTTTGCGCGATACAAAGGAAATCTGGAAACGGTCGTCCACGGCGCACAGGCGCTTGACGATCTGCAGGACGGGGACATGATCCTGATCTCGGAGGGCTGCACCCACCATCGCCAATGCGAAGACATCGGGACGGTAAAGCTTCCCCGTTGGATTCAGGAACACGCGAAGAAAAGTTCCGAAACGAATTCCGAAAAATCACCGGAAGTACCAAAAGGCACATTCCGGGATTGCAAGCAGTCACCAAGGTCTCAGGCAAGCCCGGACTTTGGCTCATTTCCTATACAAAAAGAGCTCCGTTTCGAATTCACGAGCGGAGCTGAATTTCCAGCCGATCTGTCGCCTTACCGGATGATCATCCACTGCGGCGGCTGTATGTTAAACGAGCGGGAAATGAAATATCGTTTGAGCTGTGCGAATGATGCGGGTATTCCGATCACCAACTACGGAACCGCGATCGCCCATATGAAAGGGATCCTGAAGCGCAGTACCGAAATATTCCGTCACAACGAAAGTATCGGCGGCGAAACGAACATTCCGTAGATCATTATGACAAGACCGGACAGAAACAGGATTCCCGACACGGCGATGAGCGTGATCACAATATCCGCTCTTTTGCTCGGGAAAAGTTTCTTCCGGTAACCGGCAGCCTTACTGTGCATCAAATAATTGCCGATATAAATACATGCCGGCGCCGCCGCGCTCAAAAGCACATAAAGCCCAACGGTCGCCAAAGGCATCTGCGTACTTTCCAGCAATTCCATCCCCTGATTCAGTTCCGGCGGAAGCTGTGAAAAAATCTGCTGCACAAAATAAACCGACAGCACTGAAAACAGATTGTTTACAAAATGAAACAAACAGTTATAGAACAGATTCCCGGTCTCCAAAAGCAGGTAACTCATGACGATTCCCGCGATTGCGGTCGGGATCATCCGGATCCAGTCCCCATGGAACATCCCGAACACCAGCCCGCAGATGACAACGGAGATCCAACGGTTCTTCCACCATCCGCCGCGCTCCAGACTATTTAAAAATACGCCGCGGAACAACACTTCCTCGCAGATTGCCGGTGTGACCGCAACGGTCAGAACCAACATCCCCAGGGGTATGCCCATAAACTGATCCTGCATTCCGCTCTGCACACCAAAAAACTGTTCCGGAAAAAAGACGGCGATCACACAGAGCAACGCCATTTCCAGAAGCATCACGCCGATCCACATCATTACAACACCGATGGAATTGACAACCCGGGGCGTTTTCAGCGGAAATATGTCGCGCACATCCGCCTTTGCGAACCGAATCACCGCGATACAGACTACAACAAGCAGCCATTCTCCCAACAGGCTTCCCCATATTCCAAGCGGAGCGAATATATAAGGCGCTGCAATAAATATAAGAACAGCACTTACGATCAACGCCACAATCCCATGCCACAGTTTCAAACTTCTCTTCACCTCTGTATCCATCCCTGTCACATCCTTTCCTGCCGGACTCATTTTATCACATTTCCATTCAAAAGAAAAACCTTACCGACATTCTGCACGTGAAATTCCACTTGTGAAATTTTGCTTGTAACATGCCGATAAGGTCTCTGTTTTCATCATTCTCTTATAGTTTCTTTCATCCTTTCGCTCACTTTGCAGTCTCCGTTCTCTTCGGGAAATAAATCTCCGCCTTGAACAGATCCGCGTCTGTCGAAACTTTCAATGTTCCGTATTGTAACTCTGTAAAGCTCTGGGCGATCGCCAGTCCCAGCCCGGACCCCTCCGTATTTCTGGAAGAATCTCCGCGCACAAACCGTGCCGTGATCTCATCCGGATTAAAGTTCAGCTCCGCTGCGGACACATTTTTCATGGTGACCGTCACACCGTTCTCCTGCTCGGTAAGATCGATATAGACGCGCGTATGCGGCATACCGTATTTCGTGATGTTCACGATCAGGTTTTCAAAGACACGATAGGTTTTCTGGCTGTCCAGTAAGAGTACCACTTTCTCTTCCGGAAGATTCCACCGGAAATCCAGATCCGCCTCTTTGATCTTCCGATCGCATTCCAGTCCGACCTGTTTTAAGAGTCCCACAATGTCCACTTTCATAAAATTCATCGTCACATTTTTGCTTGTGGCTTTGCTGATCTCAAACAGATCTTCGATCAACACTTTCAACCGCAGTGATTTCCGTTCCAGAACTTCCAGATATTCCTTACGTTTCTCCGGATCTTCCTCGGATTTCAAAAGATCCACATATGTGATGATCGCGGTCAGCGGCGTCTTCAGATCGTGGGAAACATTGGTGATCAGTTCCGTCTTCATCCGCTCGCTTTTCACTTCTTCCTCGACCGCTTTCTTAAATCCTTTCTGGATCTTCTGGATCTCTTCTTTCATCGGATTAAAGATTCCGAGATCGCCGTCGATCGGCGCGTCTAAATTTCCGTCTGCCAACAGATTGGTCGATTCCAGAAGCAGCTGATATTTGTTCTGGATATCCCGAAAATATTTCCGCAGGAACAAAAACAGCAATACAGAATAGATGATCAATGCAAAAATTCCGAAAAACCAGAAACAGGTGATGATCACAAGCACGATAAAATTGAGGATCACGATACGCAAGATATTTTTATTTGTCTTCTCCTGAATATCCATATGGAGCAGACCGTCATAAATCCGGTGGATCCACCCTCTGAACGTCTGCCAGCAATGTTTTACAAAGCCGGTGATCCCATTCATTCCCTTGCGGATCTTATCATCCGAGTCCTCTCCGCTTTGTTTATACCATGTATACACGAAACCGCAGATCGTCCGTTTTCTCCAATATTCTTTCTTCATAAACAGGATCGCGGACAGGCAGGTCACGCCCCAGTACACGCCTGCAAATACCAGGAACCACATCCCCACATTGAGCAGCTGCTCTGTCATCGCCGCAAAATCACGCTGGATCCCGCCGAGCGAAGAATCCGATGCGAAACGTCCGCTGATCGCACTCCATGCAGCCTGCGCGCGGCTCAGCCGGTTTCCGGCAAAATATGCCCACACAAGCAGCACCAGACCAAGCGGCGCCCGGAAGATCTTCCAATCCCAGATCCGCAAGCCCTTATTCAGTGCGATCACAAATGCCGCCGCTCCGACGAGAAGCACCAGTCCCCATTCCAACATGATATAGGTACTGTCATCCGAAAGAGCGACCGCATACATCCATGTATCATAGGAATTATCCGTCATATACGCGTCCAGATTTTCCTGCGTGATCGCAAAAACTGCCGTCACATCTGACGGTTCCGAAACATAATCCCAATTATCGTCGTATTCAAACGCATTATACAGAGCCTTTTCGATCTGATACTGATCCTGTGCTTTCTGTGCGCTTCCGTCAACCGTAACATCTGTCAGTTCTCCGTCCGGATCAATCTGAAACGTTGCCCGGAATGCATATTTACTGTTTTCCGCTTTCAATTTCTTTGCAAGTTTCTCATCATTATTCCCGGTCAGCGCATTGTCGTCTGCATCATACAATTCACACTCGATATATTTCCGGAGTAAGAAAAACTCTTCCCCTCCATAGTTTTCCATGATGTATGACTGATCCAGTTCCTGATACACTTCGTTATACAGAAAATGGATTCCCGGGACCAGATTATCCCAAATGTTCTCGATCGCATCTTCCAACTCTGCCCGGTCCCCGGCTTCACTGATCCGATTTTTATACATCGGATACGAAGCTGTCATACCGATCGAACAGATCAGAAGAAACACGACGATCAAAATACCTGCGAATTTATGATTGTTTTTCAATTTTGTATCCAACACCCCACACCACCTTTAAATATTTTGGATTTTTCGGGTCGATCTCGATCTTCTCACGAATATTGCGGACATGTACCATGATCGTATCCGTATTGATCGCACGTTCCTGCCAGACCCGCTCGTAAATTTCTTCCGCCGAAAATACATGCCCCGGATTTTTTGCCAGCAGCAATAAGATCTTGTACTCGATCGGCGTCAGCTTCACCGGGCTTCCGTCCATTGTGACCTGTACCGTATCTTCGTTGATCTCAAGACCGCCGATGATATGCACATTTTCTTTTGGTTCCAGTTTTTCCATAAATCTCCGGTATCTGCGAAGCTGAGAATTGACCCGCGCCATCAGTTCCATCGGCGTAAACGGTTTCGTCACATAGTCGTCCGCCCCGATGTTCAATCCCATGACTTTATCGACTTCTTCTGATTTCGCCGAGAGCATGATCACCGGAAAATCATGCTTTTCCCGCAGCTTCATCGTCATATGGATCCCGTCCATCCGTGGCATCATAATGTCCACGATCGCCAAATGGATCTCCTCTTTTTCTATCACTTCCAATCCCTCGATCCCGTCTGCCGCCTCAAAAACTTCATATCCCTGACTCTGCAGATAGATCCGGACTCCCTCTCTGATCTCTTTATCGTCTTCCACTACCAACACATGATTCATTTCCATATGATGCTGACCCTCCTTGCTGTTCTTCATACCACCCCAAAATGCCGGGGAAAAAAGATACCTAAGCGTCAATGTACAAGGGGAAATACGCCTCAAACCGCGTAATTCCGGTGATTTTCAGCGTTATCCTCAATCAGCGTACATCCAGTACGCTTCAATCGTCTGCCTTGAAAAGCACCGAAATATCCGCGGTTGAGGTCTGCGAGTCGAGAAGAGACAAATCTCAGCCTCTTTTAGGCACTTGAACGACGCGTACAGAGACGTACGCGGAGCGAAAGTAACAACAAAGAGGCTGAGATTTGCGCTTCATCGACCGTTTTCCCCCTTGTACACTGACGCTACGAATTGTTTTGTGCTGTACACTCCCTCAATTCCGGCGTCTTTTTCTAGTACATCGTTCGATAATTAACTGGACTTTTTGATTGGCAATGTATCAACAATAACCTCTTCGGATACATCTATGTCTTCAAGATTATATTTCCAACGAAATATTACAGGTTCCTCGTTGATCTCATCAAAGTACTTGTAGATGCGTTCTTTTAATTCTTCTTTTGTTTTCACTCGTATTCCGCGAAGCATCTGCTTTGTCATTTTGCTGAAAAATCCTTCGATCATATTCAGCCATGAGCCGTGTTTAGGCGTGAATACAAATTCAAATCTTCCGGGTACTGTGGAAAGATATTTTCTTGTAACCTCAGAGGTATGTACTTTTAGATTATCAAGCACAAGACGGATTTTGTCGCCTTTGGGATATTTGCTGTCAAGCATTTTTAAAAATTCAATATAGTCGTTACTATTATGCGTTTCACTGATCAGAGGGATCGCTTCTCCGGTCTGCAGATCAATCCCTGCCAACAGGGACAATGTCCCAAGACGCTTGTATTCGTAATCCCTGCTGATTGTGCTGTGGCGCTCACCCGGCAGAAGATCTGGAGACGTTGTGGCAATTGCTTGTATCCCGGGCTTCTCATCATAAGAAAGCACATGGATTGCCTGTTGATCTTCTTCCCATGGAATAAACTGGCCATTTTCATCAAACTGCATGGAAAGCTGTTTATATACTAACAACACATTATGCATTTTATCCTCAAAATCCGGATCGCGGTTTTCACAGTAATACTTGATCCGAAAAGGTTTTATTTCAGCTTCGTCCAGTATGCTGTGTACAGTGCTTTTATGAATCGTAGAGAGTCTTGTAAATCCAGCTGCCTCCGCATTTTTATTAATGTGTGATGTAAGTTTTGCATAAGTCCATGTTTCCGCAGCATAACCGAAATCAATTGGTTTCTGGCAGGCAATATTGATGATCCATGCTTTCTCATCATCAGTAATTTCTGCGTTGCGGCCACGTCCCGGTGCATCAAATAAGGCGTTTTCCACACCACCTGCTGCATATTTATTTAAGCAGAGCATAACACTCTTGCGGTTCATGCCGACTTTATCCGCAATTTCATTAATAGGGCGTCCTTCTGCTTTCAAGAGCAGGATACGGGCACGAGCTGATGTTTGAGCCTGTATTGTGCGGGCACGGGTTTGTGCTTCAAGAAATTCACGCTCTTTAGCACTAAGTTTGATAACACTTGATTTCCTTCCCATAGATAGGATACCTCCATCATCTTGATGCAAATATTCTATCATGACCGAAATATAAAGTCGAGTTATTTAAAAGACATTGTACTAGTATATCACACAATTTTCTGATAGCGGAGTGTATCTTTGATCATTTGTCCGGCGCGATGTACCGGACGATGGGATTCCCGAGCCATAGCCGGAGCCGGGACACCGGAAACTACCGCCGTGACCGGAAGCTCCGGGATCGTGCGCTTGCTGACTTCCCCGTAATCCCGGATCGCCACGGTCACTGTGGAAAACGGAAGCGGTACCGCATAGTGATCCCATCTCCAGAACATCCGGAAACAGGAAGAATAGTGCACGCTGATCCCGACAAAATCGTCGCCGCTTTGTTCCGAAAGATAGAATGCCAGCTTTTTCGGCTCGTGACGCGGTCCCAGCGGACCGTCCAATGCGATCGCCAGAGAACGGCTCTGCTCATAGGACGACTGCATTAATTTTTTCAATGCGCCGAACGCCGCATAACCATCCGGGATCCGCAGCGCATTTCCTCCACACTTTTTGATCATATGCTCAATATAATTTCCTCTTGTATCTGCGGTCACGATCACATCCACCGGAGCTGTCTGTCCGCGCAGATTTTTCAAAACCAGATTCATGATAAAACTGTCTTCATGCCAGAACCCGAAGATCTGACTGTTCCCGTAAAGCCGGTCTTCATTCCATTCCATATGTACGGTCTTTTCAAGAAGCTTTAAATATCCGGAAAACACCGCCTGCAGTATGTTCTGTCCGATCTTCTTTATACTCATAATCCATTTCCTCCTCATATTCTCCGGCAATTTCTTTCGCCGCAATGCACTGCCGATACAGCAGTTCCTCATACATCGCCAGCCGCGCGGACCGGTTTCCTGCCGCCGTCACTTTTGCCCGCCTGCTCATCTCTTCCCTTTTATCTAACATTTCCAAGATCTTGTCTGTCCAGATCTCGACGTCTTCCGCTGTCCGGAATCCATTCACGCCGTTCTCTACAATGTCTTCCACACCGGACGCCTCCACAGCCACAACCGGAAGTCCCGCCGCAAATGCTTCCGCAAGCACGATCCCCTGTGTCTCGGATTTTGACGTAAATAAAAATGCGTCGCATGCCTGAAGATAGCAGTTCAGCTTTTCATTCGGAACTTTTCCGACAAACACAGTCTCTTCTTCGATCCCGAGTTCTTTCGCTTCCGCTTTCAGTTCTTCCGTCATGCTTCCGTTTCCGATCAGGAGCACCCTGAAAAATGTTCCGTCCATTTTTTCTTTCAGTTTCCGGATCCCTTTCAACAGGAAATGGGGATTTTTCTCCTCTTCCAGACGTCCCGCCGTGCAGAACATGTAGCCGTCTGTTCTTCCGGATACGTTCTGTTGTCCTCCCATATATTTCCGGCGGATTTCTCCGGCTTCTTTTGGATGTTCCTGATAAAATGTCTCTTCCAGTCCTGTCGGGAAAACTGCCATCGGCGTTCTCGTTCCGTTTTCACGGATCCGTTTCTGCATCCCCGCCGTCGGCGCCAGCACCAGATCGCATTGGTTCGTAAACCATCTCATAAATTCCGGAACCACTACATTCTGCCCCAGTTTCAAAAGCTGCTGCTTCAAGATCCTCCCCTTTCCCTCGGGCTTCAAAAATCCGATATAATGCAGATAATCTTCATATCTCGTATGATAGGTATAGATCACCGGAAGCTGATATTTCCGCCCCAGATATAATGCCGTCATCCCGACAAACATCGGATGATGCGTGTGGATCAGATCAAACGACTCCTCTTCAAACACTTTTGTGATCTCTTTTAAGATCAGTCTCGGATAGACCATCCCGTTCTCCATACATCTCGCCGATGTCCGATAGCGCAAGATCCGGATCCCATTTTCGTCAAAATGATCCTCTCCCTCCGGAAGTTCTCCGTCATATTCCGGCGCAAACACCGTTACTTCATGTCCCAGTTTCACCAGCTCTTTCGCCTGCCGTTCCGCCGAGATCGGAACGCCTCCTAAAAATGGTTTGTAATTATTCGTAAGCATTGCGATCTTCATTCTCATTCCTCCCCGCTATCCCAGAATCCGGATTGCCGTCTCGCCGAAGAAATATCCGGCTCCGACAAACACAAGATTCCAGATAAAAATTCCGCATACAGAACTGACCGTATATTTGAGAAAGTCCATGCGCACCATTCCCGCCGGGATCGAGATGATCGTCCGCACCATCGGGAGCAGTTTGCTCACGAACACACCGATACAGCCCTTTTCCCGGAGCATCTGCATCTTGTCCTCAATGACCGGCTGCTGCTTCGGAAACTTCCGGAAATAAAATTCCATCACTTTCGTTCCTCCAAGCCGCCCCAGCAGATACAACGCCCAGCTTCCGACAAGCCCTGCCGCAACGGACAAAAGCATCACCATCGGAAATCCGATCTCCCCTTTTGCCGCCCAGATCCCCGCCAGCGGCATGATCACGCCAGCCGGAAATCCCGGTAAATTCAAATATTCCAGCAGTACGATCAGGAAGATAAAAAATGCTCCATATTCTATAAAATAATTGGTCAATACCTGAATACTCATAAAAAACGACCTCCTTTAGAACTGTCTTTATCATATCGGACAGTTCTAAAGGAGACCGTTAGAAGAATCAAAAGAAAATCTTAAGAAGTTTAAAGAAATTGTGAATGCGTCGTCAATCAATCTTGATCTGCAGCGAATCCAAAAGCCTCACCGCCTCCGGAAACAAAAATCTTGTATCGCTCATTCATGTTCTGTCCTCCAATGTAATTCTTTTCCGTCGCTTACACAGGTGATCGTTCCCTGCTGGTCGGTACGGTATACCTGCACGTCCGCATCTTCCAGCGCAGCCATTACTTCCGCATGCGGATGTCCGTAGGAATTGTCTTTTCCGCAGCTGATGAGCGCCCATGTCGGATCGGTCGCCGCCAGAAATTCCGGTGTGGTTGCCGTACTGCTGCCGTGATGTCCGCATTTGAGCACGTCGCATTCCAGCGCAGTTCCAAACTGCGCGGTCATCTCCTGTTCCGCCTCTGCTTCCGCATCCCCGCACATCACAAAAGAATTTTCACCATGCACAAGCTTGATTCCGACCGAAGAAGAATTCAGATCATTTTCACTGACTCCGTCCGCCTGAGGACAAAGCACCGTAAACGCAGCATCCCCCAGCGCATATTCAGCACCCGCATAAGGATGATCGACCGGGATCTGCTTTTCTGAGATCAGAGCTTCCACTTCCGTATAAGTCACAGTGTCATTTTCCACATCCGGCATCAATACCTTTTCTACCGTAATTTCCCGGAGTACATTATCGGCTCCCCCGATATGATCCGCATCCGGATGGGTCAGAATCAGATAGTCCAGTTCTTCGATCCCACGCTCATCAAGCGCAGCCACAACAGTCTCTCCCCAGGAGTTGTTTCCCGCATCGATCATCATATTTCCGTCTTTCGTCTGGATAATCGTGCAGTCTCCCTGTCCCACATCCAGAAAGGTGACGTACATCTCCCCCTCCGCGACAGTCGATGAAGCCACGTCCTTTTTCTTCTGAAACAGATCTGTGATCTTCCCGACCGCTTCTTTTGCCGGAATCCCCTGCGAATCCAGATAATCCATAACGCCGTAAAGACCGCCGCCGGAAATCAATATGACTGCGACGGCTGCCACAAGCCCTTTTTTATTTTTTTTACGTCTTTTGCGTTTTTTCATATTCTATACTTCCCTTCTTGTCTTTTTAGTGCTATAATCTTTATATGTCTTTGGGGTATTAGCGCAGTTGGGAGCGCGCAACATTCGCATTGTTGAGGCCACGGGTTCGAATCCCGTATACTCCAGTTCTCGAAAAAGGAGAATGCATTTCCGACTGTAAAACAGTCTGCATTCTCCTTTTTCTTATATCATCCCGATCACATCCGTCAGACTGTCGCACCGCTTCCATGCAAGCGCCAGAATCTCTTCCGACGGCTCCACCAGATCGGGCACGACGATCACACGCATCCCTGCCGCCGCTGCCGAGCGCACGCCTGACGGCGCATCTTCCAGCGCGACCGCATATTGAGACGGAACGTCGATCAACCGGCATGCTTTTTCGTAAATCTCCGGATCCGGCTTACTCCTCGTCACCATATCGCCGCACACACATCCGTCAAAAAACTGCGCAAGATCGTAACGCGCCAGCATCGCTTCCGCGTGATCCCGACTGGAAGAGGTCGCCAATGCGATCCGAAGCTCCTTTTCCTTAGCCGCCCGAAGCAGTTCTTTTGCGCCGGGCTTCATCGGGATTCCCGTCTGTTCCAATATTTCATAATAGCGTGCTCTTGTCACCTCATTAAAACGTTCCATCGGAAAATCCGCGTCGACATGTTCCCTGAAATAAATTTCTCTTCCCCCACGGTTCATTCCGATCGTGTGGTAAATATGTTCGCCCAGATTCCCAAAACCCAGCAGATTTCCCGCATAATTCCAAGACTGCTGCACAACCCGCTCCGAGTCGAACAGCAGTCCGTCCATGTCAAATACAAGTCCTTTGATAACATCGGTGTACAAGGGAATCCCTCCGTGTACACCGACTCTTTTATTGTTCACGGAATACAACCTCTCCGGTCGATGCATCCATACTCTCCACGATCGCCAGTGATTCCAGTTGGAATCCCAAGTTGCGGATGATCCGTCCACCGGACTGGAATCCTTTTTCCACCGCAATACCGATTCCCTCTACGGTCGCCCCCGCAGACTGTACGATCTGGATCAGCCCCTGAAGCGCGCACCCGTTAGCCAGGAAATCATCGATGATCAGCACATGATCTTCCGGTCCGAGGAATTTCTGCGAAACGATCACATGGTTTTTGCACTTATGTGTGAAAGACTCCACTTCTGCCACATACATCTCACCATCTAAGTTAATACTCTGTGACTTCTTTGCAAATACAACCGGAACATGGAAATGCTGCGCTACGATACAGGCGATACCGATTCCGGAAGCCTCGATCGTCAGGATCTTATTGATCGGCTTGTCGGCAAAACGCTTTTTATATTCCGCACCCATCTGATCAAACAATTCGATATCCATCTGATGGTTCAGAAAACTGTCTACTTTTAATACATTTCCCTCTTTTACGATTCCGTCTTTTTTAATTCTCTCTTCCAAAAAATTCATGTCAGTTACCCTTTCGTCCTTCGTCTATTTCTTCCCTTGTAAAGCTTCGGCTTAAAAACTTCACTTTTAAATCGCCGCCTTGAAAACAGCGTTCTATTCCTTTTCTAACTCAATCGTTCAAAATCCGATGCCGGATGCTTGCAGATCGGACAGATATAATCTTCCGGAAGCTCTTCTCCCTCGTAAACATATCCGCAGATCTTACAGATCCATCCTGTCTTTTCTGCCGGTTTCGGAGCCGGTTTGATATGCTTCTGATAAAAACTGTAAGAAACCGGAGCCGCATCGCTTAATACTTCCGCATCTGTGACGTCTGCCAAAAACATCGTATGTGTTCCGAGATCCGTCTCTGCAACGACATTTCCGGAAATATACGCACACGCTTTCTCTTTCAGGTACATAATCCCGTTTTCCGCACGCGGATAGGATCCGTCCGGCATCTTGTCTGTGTCTTTCCCACTCTGAAAGCCAAAATGCCGGAATACGTCAAATGTTGCTTCCTCACTCAGACAAGATACATTGAACTTCTTTGTCCTCTGGATCATATCATGTGTATAGTTCTGCTTGTTCACGACTACGATCATGCGGTTCGGGGTTGTCGTCACCTGCATCGCCGTGTTGATGATGCAGCCGTTGTCTTTCTCCCCCTCCCGTGCAGTCAGTACAAACAGACCATACGTCAACTTATACATTGCTTTTTTATCCATTCTCGTTCTCCTTTCTGCTCACGCTTTACGTCTCAAGTATTTCTATTATAACAAGTCCGGATGAAAAAAGCACCTGTTTCTTTCTTCCTGTTTCTTTCTTCCTGTTTCTTTCTTCCTGTTTCTTTCTCTGTTTATTTCCGCTGTGTCTTCTCTGCTTATTGCGGGTGAAAATCCGCATGGTCTCCGATTTTTAAGATCCGCTGATTTCTGCTTCCGCGAAACTGGAGCGACAGATCTTTCTCCGCCTGCACAAATTCTCCGTCCACCAGTATATCAATATAGGAAAGCATTTCCTCCGTCGCATCGGTGAAAACTTTTCCGTCCGGAATCAGATCCACATCATACAAATATCCTGTATAGCACCAGATGCTTTTCTTAGGATACGTCTCACGGATCTTTTTCAGCAAATGTACCAGTTCCACCTGATTCTCCGGCTCAAACGGCTCTCCGCCAAGCAACGTAAATCCCTGGATATAATCCGGTTTCAGAAGCTCTAAAATTTCCGCTTCCGTCGCATCTGTATACGGCTGACCGAATTTGAAATCCCACGTCTCCGCATTGAAACATCCTTTGCAGTGATGCCGGCAGCCGGAGACAAACAGGCTCACCCGGACGCCGGGACCATTGGCAATATCGCAGTTTTTTATATTAGCATAATTCATGACACAACCTCCTTATGATACAGCACACGGGCAGTCTGATGTCCGCCATCATTCTGCCCGTATTTCCGGAAATAAGGGATGTTCCCTGCTCCCGCGTGCTTTATTTGATTCCATCGTCAGTGTACAAGGGGAAATACGACCGTTTTCCCCCTCATATACCGACACTATATTTTACAAATGAAGAACTCTGTCCTTGATCTCCTGTGTACGTCCCTGATTCCAGAACTGTGTTCCGATGTATCCGCACGTTCTTCTCGCCACGGACATCTTGCTCTGGTCACGGTTTCCACAGTTCGGGCATTCCCATACGAGTTTGCCGGACTCTTCCTCTACGATCTTGATCTCCCCATCGTATCCGCAGCATTCACAGTAATCGCTCTTTGTATTCAGTTCTGCGTACATGATATTGTCATAAATAAACTTCATAACAGTCAGTACCGCCGGAATATTATTCTGCATGTTCGGCACTTCCACATAACTGATCGCGCCGCCCGGAGATAATTTCTGGAATTCCGACTCAAATTTCAGCTTGCTGAACGCATCGATCTCTTCCGACACATGTACATGATAGCTGTTGGTGATGTAGTTCTTATCGGTAACACCTTTGATGATACCAAAACGCTTCTGTAAGCATTTGGAGAACTTGTAAGTTGTGGATTCCATCGGTGTTCCGTATACGGAATAGCTGATATTCTCCGCCGCTTTCCATTCATTACACTTGTCGTTCAGACGCTGCATAACTTTCAGCGCAAATTCTTTTGCTTCCGGATGGGTATGGGATTCTCCGTACATCCGCACACACATCTCGTTCAGTCCTGCATATCCGAGGGAGATCGTCGAATATCCGCCGTAAAGAAGCTTATCGATCGTCTCACCTTTTTTCAGGCGGGCAAGCGCTCCGTTCTGCCAGAGGATCGGCGCCACATCCGAAACGGTTCCGAGCAGACGCTCATGTCTGCATCTCAGCGCACGATGGCAAAGTTCCAGACGCTCATCCAGGATCTCCCAGAACTTCTCCATATCTCCCTCGGAAGAGCAAGCCACGTCTACAAGGTTGATCGTCACAACGCCCTGATTAAAACGACCGTAGAACTTGTAGCTTCCGTCCGGATTCTTCTGTGACTCTTCCACAGTAAGGAAAGAACGGCATCCCATACAGGTATATACACAGCCTTTTTTCAGCTGACGCATAATCTTTGCGGAAATATAATCCGGAACCAAACGTTTTGCGGTACATTTTGCCGCCAATTCCGTCAGATACCAATATTTGGAATCTTCTGTAATATTATCTTCATCCAGCACATAGATCAGCTTCGGAAATGCCGGTGTGATCCATACGCCTTTCTCATTCTTCACGCCCTGCATTCTCTGGATCAGAACTTCTTCGATGATCAGCGCAAGGTCGTCTCTTGTCTGTCCCTCCGGAACTTCATCCAGATACATGAACATCGTAACAAACGGAGCCTGTCCGTTACAAGTCATCAATGTGATCAGCTGATACTGGATCGTCTGGATACCGCTCTTGATCTCATCTTTCAGTCGGCGCTCTGTCACCTTGGAGATGATCGCTTCATCCAGGCTTTCTCCGCACTCTTTCCGCTCTTCGATGACATTTTTGCGGATCTTCTTTCTGCTGATATCCACAAACGGCGCCAGATGGGCAAGTGTAAAAGACTGTCCGCCGTACTGGTTGCTGGCTACCTGTGCCACGATCTGTGTCGTTACGTTACATGCGGTAAAAAAGCTGTGCGGTTTTTCGATCATCGTCTCACTGATCACCGTACCGTTCTGCAGCATATCTTCCAGATTGATCAGGTCACAGTTGTGCTCTTTCTGCGCAAAATAATCGGTGTCGTGGAAGTGGATGATCCCCGCCTCATGCGCCTGCACGATCTCCTCGGGAAGCAATACCCGCTTAGAAAGGTCTTTGCTGACTTCTCCCGCCATATAATCTCTCTGTGTCGAGTTGATGATCGGGTTCTTGTTGGAATTCTCCTGCTTTACTTCCTCATTGATATGCTCCAATAATGCAAGGATTCCGTTGTCTGTCGTGTTCGACTTTCTCTTGAGCTCTCTCTTATAACGATAGCGGACATACTTCTGTGCCACTTCGTATCCGCGCATCTCCATGATCCCTGTCTCTACCATATCTTGTATGTCTTCCACATGCACTGCATGTGTTGACTTCTCAACTTCCTGCGCGATCGTATCTGCGATCGCCTCGATCTGATACTCGCTCAACTGATGGATCCGATCCATCTCGTCATTGGCTTTGCTGATTGCATTCGTGATCTTTTCTACATCAAAATCCACTTCTTTACCATTTCTTTTGATAATCCTCGTCTTAACCGCCACTTCTTTATACCTCCTCATTCATCAATATATATTGTTCTCTATGAAAATCTCTGTACTATATCTTGTGCTACCCCCTTATGATAACTCATTTCATCTCAAAATGGAAGCATAACTTTTATAAAATAATCCCTCTGTTTTCTGACAATTAAATTTGCTGTTTTTCTATCGTCCCACAAGTGAAAAAGAGACTGTCCCGTTCGAGAACATTCAGCAAAATCTTCTGAATCTGCTCTCGAATAAGTCAGTCTCTGATCCTCTCTTCTAACCTTTCTGCCCATCGTTTAAAATTGGGCATGAAAAAAGCGGGTGATGGGAATCGAACCCACGTATCCAGCTTGGAAGGCTGGTGTTCTACCATTGAACTACACCCGCGTTTGTCGTGTTTCTGATGTCTTATCCTTAACACGAATGTTATAATACCATAGCTATTTTTAAAATGCAAGTACTTTTTTTAATTTTTTTAAATTTACCAATTGTCAAGAGTTAGTTTCAATGTTTTTCTATTTTTTTGCAATCCATACACTCTCCCCTCTTTTATATACACATCCACTTTTAGTCCCCCCTTTCCATTTTTTATTTATTGTATGACAAATAGGCTGTCATGGTGGATGGCAGCCTATTTGTCTGTATTCTGTTGTATATGTTTATGCAGCGTACCCTCCGACATTCATTTGGGTAACAGGCGCTCTCCCCCTTTCCTGTTCTCTCGCCTGAAACTCTTCATAAAGCTGTTGGGCTGATTTTCCCTCAAATAGTTTTCTTGGATATGTGTTGATCCAACGCTCAATCTCTTTCACTTCTTTGTTAGTCAGATCATCAAAATTCATTCCTTTGGGAATAAATCTTCTAATGAAAAGATTCTGGTTTTCATTCAGACCTCTCTCATAAAAAGAATAAGGATGGCAATAGTAGACTTTAGTTCGGTTCTTCCTGTTTCGTCTGGATCTTTCGATTCCCTCAAAATCATTAAATTCTGGTCCGTTATCTACAGTGATACTTTTAAACAGCTCCCGAAATCTCTTTTCTCCCAGCCGTCTCTCGATCCGATCCAGCGCCCGGATCACCTCTGCCGATGTCTTACTGTCTAATATCTCAATAATCTCATACCGCAGCTTCCGTTCAGACAAAACCAATAAGCATTTATGTGATTTTCCCTGTGGACCAACTACCGTATCCATTTCCCAATGTCCTACGGTATTTCTTTCATTCACTTCTTCTGGCCGTTTTTCAATACTGGTTCCCCTGCTCACGCGCTTTTGCTTTGGTGTCCCTAATACTTTTTTCTTTCTCTTATGCCGTGGGACAGGACATTCTTTTAACTCTACATGTAAGAAGACCCCCTGACGGATATAATTGTATAAAGTCGATAAACAGATCTTCGTATCAAACTGCAAATTTTCCTGTTCAATCTTCATCAAAACAGCCGCCGGAGAATATTTATGGTTGAGGATCATGTCTTCCACAAAATTTACAAACTTCATATCATTTCCGATCTTTAATCCGCGACCTTTCTCTCTCTTTAGTCTCCGGTATCGTTCTTCTGCTCCGTCTGGATTATATCGTTCTTCTTCTGTCAGGTCACTGTTTCGATGCATATATCGTCCACGTTTCAACTCATTGTAAATTGTATTTAATGAACAGCCAATCTCTGCCGCAATCTCTTCCACCGTATGCCCATGACGGATCATCAGATCTATTTTCAGTCGGTCATTATATGTAAGATGTCTATATCCCTTTGGCATATCCACACCTGCTTTCATCAAAAAGTATTTTAAAACAAACATGGCAAGTGCACAAAGCTGTACACCTGCCACAATTGTTTATTATTTTCTGACTTAATTCTATGATGAATCTCCTGTGATTGCAAGTATCATTTCTGCATTTTCATGCTATTTCCAGTACCCCTCTGATACCAACACTTTTTCCCAATGTCCCTCTTCCGGATGATTAACAATCTCATAATCAGTTATATATGGATATGTTACATTAGACGATTTGAACCCAGGATGATTTTTGGGACACTCATGTGTTGTTACATCCCAAAGAAATTCTGTATATTGCTCATTATATCCGTTATTCCAGTGTCCCACAAAAGCATCCTCTCCATATTTTTTAAGATATGCTGCTGTCAAATCAAATCCGCAATAACAAATCGCATGTGTATGCTGAACAATCACTGGCTTTCTTTCCGTCCATGCTTCTTTATCTACCACCCACTTATCATCGTATACTGCATCGTGCCACTGTGGTGTCCAGACTCCGCTCTCATTTACCCAGTACCCATCCGGTGTCCATGTATTTGTCATCATCGCACCGGAGCCATTAACATAGTAGCTGCCTATCCACTGATTCGCCGCCATAACACCGTTTCCGTGCAAATAGTACCAAGTGCCGCCCACATTCTGCCAGCCGGTCAGCATATAACCCGATCCGTCAAACAAATACCACTGACCGTCAATCTGCTCCCATCCATTTCTGGTATATCCTCCGTCACTGTGACGATACCACCAACCATGGTTGTCTGCGATCCACTGTGCCGCTCCATATCCCGGGATCCAGCAGCCATCCCCGCCAACATAGTAATTTCCAATCCAGGTATTTGCTGCCATCCGTCCGGATCCATCCACATAGTAGTTGCCTACCCACTGGTTTGCTGCCATCGAGCCATTTCCATTTAAGTAATACCAGGATCCATCAATCACCTGCCAGCCAGTAAGCATCGCACCAGAACCGTCCATGTAATACCATGCTCCATCGATCCACTGCCAGCCGGTCTGCATATAGCCTGTTCCATCAAAATGATACCAGGCTCCGTTTACCCATTCCCAACTGTTCGTCGTATAACTTCCATCCGGATGGGTATACCACCATCCAGCTCCATCCACATTCCATGCTGCTTCTGTGGAAAGTGCCGGTGTCATTGCGCAGCCAATTGCTGCAGCCGTCAGTAACATTGCTAATTTTTTCTTCATCATCTTATTCTTCCTTTCTTTTTAATCCTCCAAGGAGTGCTTGTTATCTGTTTCCCTGTTTTCTTCTGGTTTTTCCTTTTTCTGGTTGATCAGATGTACCTTATGGATCGCCCATATAAAAAATACGATATATGCCAGGATCAGGATCTGTATCGTCCCCTGAAATCCAAAGCAAAAAAGCATCCCTAGCCCCATAATTCCGCATAGGATCACTCGCAGGAAAGTAAAAAAACGTCCACACCAGTCCTCCATTTACTTCACCCGCTTTGTCAACGCATCCTCTCCCAGAACTTCTTTTGCCATGATCGCACAATAAGTCATCAATGCCTGAAAGACTACTGTTGTCCATCCGCAATTATACTCGTTGGAAATTTCTTTCAGTTGATCTGCAAGTTCGACCTCAATATACATCTGTTCAGAATCGTTTTTATTCACATAATTCAGATCGTCCCGGTCTTTGATCAGAAGCCATGGATGCACTGGGATATTGTGTTCCAGAAAATGTTTGATCGCCCTCTGATGGAACACTGTTTTAGGAATATCCATATGTTTTAAGATTTCATCCTGCAAAATCTTTGTAGAGTGAGTGATTGCGACGGTTGTTTTTATCTTCATCTGTCTTCCTCCCCCAAAATCTTTTTCAGATTTTTAATACATTTACAATACTCCCGGTAACGCCGTTCTGTCAATTCTTTCACATCAAACGAAAGGTTCCGTTCCATCTCCAATAACACCTCTGACACTTCTTTTTTTGTTATGGGATATACTTCTTCCGGTTCGCCTTTTAGCCGCTCCACTTGTTTCTCTTTCGGCAGAGATGCAACCCGTTCCGCCTCACTTAAAGAGATCTCATTTTTCATCAGCTGATCCATCACTTCCGGAGCTGCATATTTTTCTACCCTTTCCATTTTAGCGATTTGTCCATTTGAAAGGTCCATTTGTTGTGCGATCAAGTCTCTCGTCTTCGTCCCTTTCATTAAAATCGCTTCTTCTCCGAGTGAGAACTGCTCTACCCCATTCTTTCTCAATTCCAGAAAAATGCTTTTCCATTTCTGCATTTCCATAAACAAGTCGGCATCTGTTTTGTCCCGGTATTTATTCGTCACCAAGATCATAAAATTCTCTTTGTTTTCCTCTCCCAATTGTAAGGGGAGATCACTGGTATCTTTGATCTGGCATGGAACTTTCCCCTGATACTTTTCAGGATATTCCCCACGGTCACGGAGCAGACAAGCCGCTCTCCATCGCCGTTCCCCTGTCGTCAGCACATAATATCCATCTTCATTTTGGGGTTTCACAATCAGATCCTGCCAGATCCCGCCTGCCATTTTGATTGCTGCCGCAAGATCTTCCAGGTCCTCGGTACTGTATTCATTTTTACTGTTTGGCTGGATCAAATCCATGTCAATATAAATCCGTTCTTCTTTGATCCGTTCCTGCCCTGTTACAGCCAGTGTTTCAGATGCTTCTAGTCCCATATCCGTAGATTTTCCATTGATCTGGTTTTCTCGCTTTACGCTTTCCGGTTGGAACCGTCTTTCCGGTAAAGGTCCGCCCATTTCTTCCGGTCTTTTAAATTTCATCTTCTTTCACTCCTAATCATTTTCTTTTCATCCGCTATCATTCTATTTGTAATATATAACTATATTTATCATTTGTCAATCCAAAATTGACATGCCAAATCTGACACCTGCTCTTACCCCAGCTCTTCCTGCATTTCCTCCTGCTCCAATTCATATTGCCGCATGATCTGAAGATTCTTCCAATGTTCTTCTTCCAATGCTCGTTGTAAATACCTCAATGCCCGGTCCAGTTCCCCTGCCCCGCTTTTTCCGCCCATTCTCTGATGGATTCCCTGTGTATGCAGATCATTTAAAATTTTCTCCGCCAGTTCATTTCCCTGCTCTGCAGCCTTTCCAAGCCAGAATCTGGCTTCTGATAAATCACGGCCTACATTCTCATTTTTCAAGTATTCCAGTCCTAACTTCACTTGTGCATATTGATTTCCCTGTTCTGCCGCTTCTTTCAAAAATGAAATTCCTTTTTTAGAGTCATGGAAAGACGTGGATGGATCCAGATACAGCTTTCCAAGCTGATACTGTGCATACTGGTTTCCATTTACAGCAAGTGGGAACAAATACGCTTCTCCTTTTGCCGGGTCATAAATTTCCAACTCTGGATCCAGATAGCTTTTTCCCAACAGATACACTGCATTTTCGTTTCCCTGCTCTGCCGCACATTCCAGATAAAAGATTCCGGTTTCCAGATCAAATGCCTGGGAGTCTGGTTTCAAATAAAATTTTCCTAGCTGATACTGTGCATACTGATTTCCCTGCTCCGCGGACTGCCGCAGATACTCTACTCCTTTTTGGAGATCAAAGAAAGGCGATTCCGGATTCAGATATAATTTTCCAAGCTGATATTGTGCATACTGGTTTCCCTGCTTCACGGACTGCCGCAGATAGTCCACTCCTTTTTGAAGATCAAAGAAAGGGGATTCTGGATCTAGATGTAAAACACCTAACCGGTACTGCGCATATTCATGCTCCTGCTCTGCCGCCAGTTCCAGATACCCAATTCCCTTTTCCAGATCATAAAACCCGGATTCCGGATTTGTATACAGGCTTCCTAAACTATACTCTGCCCTTTTATAATTGCTCTTTTCAATGATCTCTTCCATCCGCCGGATCGCATCCGGGGTCTTTTCTTCCATGTGCTCTTGGATATAGATCTTACATACCAGATATTCCGCATCCATATTCTGCTTCTTTGCTGATTTTTCCAGCCATTGGATCGCTTCTTCCGTATTCTGTTCTACTCCTTTTCCCATATAAAGCATTTGCCCGATCCGGTATTCCATTAGATCATCCGACTGTCTATCTTCTGCCTGCCGGAACAGCTCATAGGCTCTTTTCTCATACTTTTCTGCTTTTTCCGTAGAGGGTGCAATTCCATATCCGTTCTCATACATTTCCGCACATTTCAAATTGGCAAACGGGTTATCCTCGACACTTTGAAATAAACCGAACGCTTTCGCATAATCCTGCTCCACGCCTTTTCCCTCAAAATAAAGATTTCCAAGTGCATATCTGGCATATCCGGTGTCTGATTCCCGAAACCATTCTGCCGCTTCTACATGGTCCTGTTCTGTTCCCCACCCACGGTCATATTGCTTTCCGATCCGGTATTGGACATACTCCTGCATATAAAATTTTTTCCGTTTTGAATTTTGGGGTTCATCCAACTCATACACATCTTTTAGGAACCGATCCAGTGAACGTTCAAAATACTTCTGTGCTATCTCCTGGTCTCCATCCAGATACTGTCCCCGCTCATACCATTCCCCTAATTGGTGCAGGAGAAACGGGTTTTCCATATGCTCTCCTTGAATGACCAGTTCTCGGATCCATTCCTGTTTCTGCTCTTCCGGAATCTCTTTTTCTGTTGTCAGATTGGCTTTGAGTTCTTTAAATTCTTCATACCACGCCTGATATTTAGAAAGACAGTCCTCTTTCTTTTTACCGCCACTTCTCTCAGTTTTTTCTCCTATTGCCCCAACAGATTCTTTCTGAAAGAACTGTTCCATATCATAAAGTGCTTCCTGTGCCTCTTCCGAATATGTTTTTTCAACCGGATGGATCTTAAGGCTCTGCCCTGAGGGTTCCTCTGACTTTTCCTCCATCCATTCTTCCTCATCTCCGGTTGCTTCCCACTGTACCTCTTCCTGCACATCCACTTCTCGTTCGACAGTGCTCTTCTCTTCCATATCCTGCAGCAGCTTTTTTTCTCCCAATTCAACCGAGATGGGATTCTGCTTCACATCCTCTTTCCATTCCTCTGATACAAAGACTGGAGTTTCTCCAACCCCCGGCATTCCCCAGCCGCCCACTGACGGTTCCTTTTCTTCCATTGTTTGTCCCGCTGCTTTTTTCATGCTCCGGGCATATTGCTTTACTTCACGCAGCACCGCATTTCCCAACCGTTCCAATAGCTCTTTCTCTTTTCCCTCGACATAACTCCGGTCAATTTGTCCGAATCCATACGCTTCGCTGTACAGTTCACTTTGGTGCTTTAGCAATGCTTTCAATTCTGTATATTCTGCCTCATGGTAGGTTTTCAGGTACAACTTACTGATCTCATCGATCTGCTTTCTCTGCCGGCTCATGATGCTGTTATTATAAGTGATCATGTTTTGTGGGAGGTTCGGCAGACTTTCATATAGCGCCAAAAACTTTTCCCGGAACACCGGATTTTCTGCAAGGCTTCTCTGCTCTTTTGCTTTCACAATATCCTGCCGGATGGTCTGGTTGATCTTTTGGTTGATTTCACGCGTTTGCATCAGTTCATTGACAACTTTACTTTTTGCAGCTTCTATATTTTTTCGTTTAAACTTCCCACGCCGTTCGACCTGCCCTTGGTAGATCATAAGTTCCCGGGTCGGATAAGGTTCTACGGTTGCAAAATGGATATGGATATTGTCCGTATTATAGTGGAAAGAGGCTGTCCAGACCGCCAGATCCATCCCCTCTTTTTCCAGCATTGTTCCGATTGCTGCCCGGGCAACTTCTTTGAGTTTCTTTTCATCCAGGATTCCATGCTTGGAATCATATACATGATTTTTTTCCAGCCAACGATTGTCAAAAGAAATCACGGTCTGCCACATCAGGCTTTCGTTATCCTGTGCGGTTTGAAAAATTTCTTTCAATTCTTTTTTCTCATCCATCGTCAGATGATCTTTTGTCGCTGTAAACAGTCCGGTAGATTTTTCCGGATTTTCCATATAATCATGAAAAACATTAAACGTCTGAAATGCCTGGTTTCTTTGTGCTTCTTCCCGTGCCATATAATCAATATAAGATTGAAACTCCGAACTGCGAGCCACACAAAAATCCTGCATCAAAGTCACACCTGCCCGTATGCCATCCATTTCTACACCTCTTTATTACTCACCAAACTCAACAACTTCTCCATGAACTTTAGGTGTCATTTCTGACACTTTACCTCTCGATCACCTTAGGTGTCATTTCTGACACTTTCTTTTCTCTTTACTGCGGCTATCCCTATTTTCTTATTTTTCGTTTCCTGTAATCTTTTCTCTGTTTTAATGCAGCCAGCATCTCTTTCTGGTATTCCCTCGATTTTTTATACACCGGTGATTCCATATAACTTGCCGGAAAACACACCTCTTCTTTATTCTTGATCAAAATGGTATTCACTGCATCATAAAGGCGGTTGACTTTATCCTCCATCTCTTTCTGAACAATTCGGATCAGTCTCATCTCAGCTTCGGTTGTATTCCGTTTTCGCTCTCTTTCATATTCCGTCAAAATAAAACGCATTGCCGCTGAATCGCTTTTCAGTTCAGGATGTTCTTTCTTCACTGCTTCAATAAGTGCGATATTCTGATCTGTAATCTGGTACGTCTTTCTCTCCACGATCATTCAGCTCCTTTACTGTTTCCAGCACTTCTTCCAGTCTTTCTGTGTTATTCTGTACAACATCGGTCATAAGGCTGACAAGGTTCTGGTATTTCTCTTCAATGTTATTTGCTTCCGGCTGAAGAAGATGCAGACGGATAATTCTGCGTAAATATTCCTCTCTGCTAAGGTGCTTCCCTTTTGCAAGACGATCCAGTTTTACAATCTCTTCCTCCGTTAATCCTCTTATGTCACAACGGCTCATTTTGTTTCTCCTTTCATATATTATTTTTGTATTTTTATTATACCATACGCTAATTTCTTCGTTCAAGTTTATCTTTGTAATGTGTACAAAATGTCGCAATCGCGTTCCGATTTGACGGCAGGAAAAACCCAGGCTTTGCCTGGGCGTCAAAGTATTTTGACGTCATTTTTCCCTTATGCTCTTCACCAGAAGTCTTAGGGGAAAATATTAAATAAGATCAAGAACGTTGTGGCTACGTCAGAATCAAAGATGCAATCGTCTTTGATTCTGAATTATTTACCTGAAAGAAGCAGAAACGAAAAACAGCAGGACGAAACCTGCTGTTTTGAAAAGGTGGAACGAAAGTATCACTTTGTAATTTTATTTTCTGCGGGAATGGAACGTACCGGATTCCGGAACATTTGTTATCATTTTAACAATCTCCCATTGTTTCTATTGTTACTCCAACGCGCCAAAAATGGCACGTTGGAAAACGTTCTTTATTTTACCACCGAAACGCTTTTTCTTTGATGTCATAATAATAAGCATGGTCAGACAAGACCTCTTCCGGATTTACCTTTTCTTGATTCACAGTTCTAACCATTTCTGACAGTTCGTGCAGGCTTACTCCTCCGTCTTGCCACTCCCGTTCCGGTACTAAAATCCATTCATGAATCGATGAGGGAAGCAGATAGAAATTACACTGTAATAAATCCGCAATTTTATCACATACATTCTGACAGAAAAGAGCACTTGCTCCATACATTCCATTTCTATTATGTAGAACGTACATATTTGCATCCCTTATTTCTTTGATTTCTTCAATGTGCGGAATTAGCTTCCTCAATTCGAGCATTCCCTCCACTTTCAAGAGTGCAATCCAACTTACAAGCGGATAAAAAATGGTTTCCTTTTTCGCATTTTGAAAAGCATCCCGATGCAGTTGTTTCACATCGACGCCCCATATTTCTAACTGCCTATTTTTTACTAAGGAAGTAGCAATCTCCCCCGTCTCACCGGAGTCACAACGTAAATAATACACCAATGATAAATCCAGAATATTTTTATGTGGGACTTCTGAAAGCAGCCCTTTATTTTCTTTTGCAGAAATCAATTTTGGATATAAATGCGGTTTAACTTTTTCATAGTCTCGGAACTTTGATATATTAGAAAAGTCAATATCTTTTTTCACTTCTGTTTCATAAAAGTTTATCATTTTATCTACCAAAATTTCAATTTGTTCCATTTTCTGAACCCTACTGTAAATATCATCCAGATACACGATCGGGCTGGCACTCCATCTCTCTCCCTTTTTTATTTTCCCCATGCAGATACCCGACTTGGAAACGCCATTATTTTTCTCTTGTTGAACTATTTTAATTTCCAGTTGTGGCATTTTCTTTTTCAGTTTCTCTGCTACATGCTCTGTAAATTCTTCCAGATTCATATTCATTGTTTTTTCGTTCATAGTCTTTTCCTCTTTTCAAAATTTTTCTTGCATTTTCTAATTTTGTTTGTTAGACTATGTATAGGTTGTACTATACATAGTGCTATGAGGAAGAATCATCGCAAGATGAACCATTCTCCCTCGGGAAAGCTACTGGTTGCACAGTAGCTTTTTTTATGCTCCTTTCTCATGATTATCAACGGTTTTCCCACTTCCTTTGACAATATAATTATACCATTTCTATCTGTCACAGTCTGGTTTTTGCCCATATTATCAGCTCCGCTTTTTCTTTTTTGCTGCACAAAAAAAGCACCCTATCTGTTGCGCTTCTATTCGCTTCCTATTCCCGGATTTTCTCTGCGTGCCGGATTCCGGTACAACTTTCTTTCGATCGCTGCCTGTTCCCGGCTCCTCCCTGACGTACCGGATTCCGGTACAACTTTCTTCCGATCGTTGCCTGTCCCCTTTTCCTCTCTGCGTACCGGATTCCGGTACAACTTTCTTCCGATTGCTTCCTGTTCTCGGATTCTACCTGACGTGCCGGATTCCGGTACAACTTTTTTCGATCGCTGCCTGTTCCCGGTTCCTCTCTGCGTACCGGATTCCGGCACATTTTTTCTAATCGAAATCTTCCTAAATTTTCTCAAAAAAAGAAACCCGGATTCATTCACTTTCCAGATTTCTTCCTCCTTTTTCTATTCAATTCCATCAAATAATTGTTCATATTCGATATGGACATTTGGAAACATATATACAGCCAACTGCTCTTTGTTCTCTTCTGTTATCATATTTTTTAATTGATATGCCATCTTGTCCACAGTTGTTTCATCCGGTACAAGCACATAAATTTCAACCTGTTTTTTTCTCCAGTCCACTAGCCAATATTCTGCCACTTCTACCATCCGATATAGTTCCATCTTTTCATTACGGTCATAAGATTCTGTTGAATCCGAAATCACTTCCATAATAAATCGCGGCACACCCAAGAAATTCGTTGCTCTCCGGTTCTTTATATCACAGTTAATCGATACATCCGGGATAACTGGTTTATTATCATTCTCTGTCCATTTATATTTTACACTATCGCCAAACACACGACATAAAGATGATTTTAATTGATTTCCTACCGTTGTGACAAAATTATTGATCACTATCGAATGTTCAATAAATGTGTTAGACATATCAATAATCGGGATTGTATTCATATTTTTTGCCCTCCTCTTCTGCCGATCCACAGCACTAAATTTCATTGTTAAATAAGATATGCTCCTATAACCAGATTCTTTTTACATAATATAACAAATATCCTCTCACTGTGCAAGCTACGGGATTCCACTTTTCTACCGTTCTAATATCCAAAGGAAATCCAATACAGGACCATAAGCAAGATAAAACCCACAGAAAACATGAACAATTCAAACCATTCTAAAATTATCTTCAGCGCTTTTTTCATCTTTTACACTCCCCATTACTACAAAAATCATTTTCTCCCACTTCTGCATAAGTATCGTAAGGTTCACAAGTCCAATATTCACAAAACCCTTTTTCTTTCCCATTATTATCGTAGTAAATACAGCCTTTGCACCTGCATTGAATTTCCACAACTTCCATGCCATTCATCACCTTTCATATGTTTTTCAAATATCCGATTTATTGTCATTTACTTCATTTCCTTTTTAGGAAAGACAGGCGGAGCAGCACTCCCACTCCGATCTGCCTATCCTCATATACTGCATATAGATCGTATCTATTCCCCTTTCTGGTCTGCCATCATCAGAGCCGGGCGACCATCCCGCGGCTGACGCTCCGCAGAGCGTTTCGGCTTATTTCATTGCTTCAATTTCCAGTCTCTCACATTCATCCGGTGAGAAACCAAGATCAAACATTTTCAACATTTCTTCAGAGATAGCATACAATCCATCGGCTCCATATTTTTCCCAGTCGCTTGCACGTCTAACAAAATTTTTGTAGGCGTTTCTTGCACCCTCATAAGTAAAAACTATCACTCCGCCAATTCTTGCACTTTTGTTGTTTTCAAATGCTCCTGTCATTTTCGTTCCCTCCTTCATATCTTTAACCTCCGTTTTTTATATTTCCTTTAATATAATTATACTATTTTGAGAGCATACAGTCTGGATTTTGCCCCTATTATCAGCCCTACTTTTTCTTTTTTATTGAAAGAAAACACATGCTAAAACCGGCATATTACAACGCCCTTTCTCCTATGAAATCTATTATTCCCAAAACATGTTTCACATTTTTTAATAAGAATCTGATATGTCATACTTTCAATTCCTGATGCGATTCGATATTGCTTTGCGTACCGGATTCCGGTACAACTTTTTTCTGATCGCTGCTTACTTCCAAACCCTCTCTGGCGTACCGGATTCCGATACATCTCCAACAAAAAAAGAAATCTGAACACTACATCCAGATTTCTTCATCGCTTCCTATCTCTCAATTTCCACTCTGCATTGCTTCTTATAACATGCAATTCCATATTTTAATATATTTTGAATTTCATATGTCTCAATCCATCCCCTGTGTTTATTCCCTGAAATTTGTTTCACCACTTTTTTGCACCCAGAATCTAGCTTACCACTTGGTATGTATTTCATTACAATGAGGATCCCAACGCCCCGTTCTTCTGTTTTAATCAAAATATCCGTATCGTCTCCACATTGATCCGTCTCAACAACCCACTGGTCATTGTTCTGTAAGATTTCCAAAAGAAGCTCTTGATAATATTTTTCTTCCATCCCATTTTTGCTGTAAGCCGCCTGAATCCCGACCATCTTTTCCAGATATCCTGTCATGCACTCTTGAACTCCCAGTACATCTCCCCGCTCAAGCACCGTATAAAAACGTTTTAAAAGTCCCCTGTCTTTTGAAACATTGTCCTTAAAATGTTCCATAATCTGTCTTACAAAAAATATACCGATTTCTCTATTCGGTATTGCCAAGTTGTAAATGTTTCCCTCTTGTTTCCCACGCTGCGTTAAATACCCCGTCCGATACAAAATGTCCCACATCGTTTCTTTCGTTCGCTCCCTGCTGAACCAATTCCATTCTGGATAGATTTCTTTTACGACCGCTTCTCCCTGTACCAGTTTCTCAGCCTCTCGCTCATCTGTATTTTTTAGAGATTCTTGTAAAAACTTTCTCACAATATCATTATTGCTTGTATTAATCCAATAGCTTTCTGGCTGCGCATTTTGATCCACTCGCAACCTGGCACAATAGCAGATAATATCCCAAGGACAATACACTTCCACTGCGCCAAACTGATAGCCTTGATACCATTCCTTTATCGCATGATATTTGTCACTACATTGATAATAAAAAAGAAGATTCCTAACCTCTTCATCCGTAAACCCGAAATATTCATCACATCCAATATCTGAAACATACAAATTCTGTAAGCGATCCGATCCATTCCATAGGTTTTCTTCGGGAAGCTGCATACATCCGGTCAATACTGCAAACTTTAAATTTTCATTGCCTTTTAATACCTGCTCAAACAAATTCCCGATCAAAAGAGCCATTCGTTCATAATAACCATTTTCATATGCATTTGCCAGCGGCACATCATATTCATCAATCAATAAAATTACCGGTATGCCATAATGTCGGGAAAGAAAATATGTCAATTTTTTCAAGCTTCCAGACAGTTCCGCTTCACTCATCTCTTCCAACAATCTCCGGTATTCCTTTTTATTATCCTCCGTAAGCTTCCCGCTCGTCATAAGAAACTGTACTTTTTCAGCAGCTTCAGCGATCATCTGTGCCACCAATTGAAAAGCGCTCTCAAAGGATGTGGCATTCACATTTTTTAATGAAATCGAGATCACCGGATATTTCCCCATATATTCTTTACATATTGCTGTTTCATTTGTAATTTTCAGTCCCCGGAAAATCTCCTGTTTTTTTCCAATGGAAAAGAAATTTTCCAGCATACTTATATTCAGTGATTTTCCAAATCGCCTCGGGCGTGTCAATCGCTTCACTTTACTCTGATCATTCAATACTTCTTTTATCAAACCAGTTTTATCTACATAGTAAAAATCATTCCGTCGTAACTTCTCAAAATGATCAATTCCTATTGGAAGTTTCTTCTTATCCTGTTTCCGCATACCATTCCCTTTTCCACTACAATAAAAAATTGACTGTTTTAAATTCTCTAAGACCATTGTTTCTTAGTAATCATAGTATCATATCTATATTTGACATTGGGGCTCTTTCGCCCACACAACTTAATCGCGCTTTTTGCGTACCGGATTCCGGTACAATTTTTCTAATCGAAATCTTACCACATTTTCTAAAAAAAGAAACCTGGATTCTCTTTCCAGATTTCTTCTTCCTTTTTCTATTCAATTCCACCAAATAATTGTTCCTATCCGATTACGCCAATTTCTTTTTATATAATATAGCAGATATCCTCCCCTGTACAAGTCACACGGGAGTTTGACAGTTGAATAGGCATAATAATTATGTTACAATGTGCAAAGAACAATCGTGTTACAGGGTGGCTGACCTCTATTCCTACATAGAATGGGGGTGGTGCTAATGGACAATAAAAATCATTTTGATTTTAAAGACTTAATTGCCTTTGGAATGTTCATTTTAGCATTGCTGACATTCGTTTTTACGTTCTGTCAATAGTGCTTTAAGCATAGAAAAACCACCCTCATAAACTTTGACCGGTTTAGGGTGGCATTTTCTATGTTTCCTGATAATTGGTCAACCCCTTGTGGGCGGTTGTTCTTTTATTTAATATAACATATGTTTTCTATATAGTCAAATATATTCACTGCTTTTCCAGTCGCATCAAAACAAGATTCTCTCTGCGTACCGGATTCCGGTACAACTTTCTTCCGATCGCTGCCTGTTCCCAGATTCTCCTTGCGTACTGGATTCCGGTACAACTTTCTTCCGATCGCCGCCTGTTCCCAGATCCTCCCTGCGTACCGGATTCCGGTACGCAGCTTTCCTCTTTTTATACCCAATCCGAGTGAAATGTGCCCCCTTGCAGTTCCCCGATCTCTTCTTTGATCACCACAAGCGCTTGCTCCATCTGCCTCCATGCTTCTTCTAGCCTTTCCTGCTTCTCCAACACTTCCGATTCCATCTCCGGATCCGGGTCACCCCCCGCAATATCCATCCGTTTCTATCGGTTCTCCCAGTTCCCTCTCCAGCCGGTTTTTCATCGCTTCATAGGCGTTCCGCGCTTCCTCTGTATCGGATTCTGCCCGTCGCATTTGGCGCTCTTCCATGTAAAAGCCTTTCTTTTTCCGACCCATATTCTCCAAATACATGCATCCATAATAATTCTGCAAGAGCGTCTCTATGGGATATTTCGATGTTCCAAGAACATCCACAATGTCTGGATTGCGTCTTGCCATATAAGTCAGCAGAGTCCGCAGCTCCCGATGATCCAATTCCACGGTATATGCCGGGATTTCAACGCTTAATGTTGCTCCATCCTTATCATAGTTCATATTCTGCCCCTTTCCCTGCGTACCGGATTCCGGTACGCAGACCAACCCATTTTATTTTCCCGTGTTCTTCAGATACTGGATCACTTCCAGTCTGGTAGATTCCGCATCTTTTAAGTGCTTCATTTCCGGTTTGAATAAGTATATCTTGGTTCCCTCACGTTCCTGCTGAAATTCATCCGTGTAAGGGAATGCTTTCACGATGACTGCGGTTCCGGCTGTCAGTTCCTGCCGATAAAAGATTTCTTCCGTATAACGGTTCTTACACCAGATTTCCCAGTTTTTATACCCGTTTAGGAACGTCTCACATTCCATTGCAGTCCGGAGTTCTTTTGGTCCGTCCTTTTCCCCGGTTTTGATGACGGTCTCTTCGTGAGACTTTGCCGGAGCCTTTTGGTCGGATCGATTTGCCTGATCGTCCAGATCTGTCGTCTCCGGCTGCATTTTCTCTTTCTTTTCCAGCTGTATATCCTGTCTGGCCGTTCGCTCTTCCGGTTTCGGCCATCCCCTTTCCTCCGGCATCGTTTCCAGTGGTTCTGGAACCGTTCCGGCATCCGGCTCTTTCACTTTTTCCTTTTTATAGGTCCGGATCTCCCGGAGACTGGTCGTGCCCTTTTTCAACAGTTCCTTTTGTTCTTCCTGCCCTAAAGATGCCAGCTCCACTGCCGCCGATTTTTTCAGTTCTCCGGAACGGAACTGCTTCTTTCCCTCTTCTTCCAGATTTTTGGCGATCGTCAGGTATTCGCCTACCGTAGTCTTACTCATGTTCATCTGCGCTGCCAGCCGATCTACCATCCGCCCTTTTTGAAGATCCGGAAACTCTTCCGGATAGGTTTCGATCAGATACTTCATCCGCTCCAGCTCATGCATTTTTTCATACTCGCTCTTCTCCGGGAAAATATTGGTTGCGTACAGATCAAATTCTTCCCTGGCTTCCGATACCGTTTCAATGTTGCACGGTAGCAATGCGTAATCTTCCAGTCCATCTTCTTCCACCAGCTTCTTACAAGCATCTCTGCGGTGATGTCCGGCGATCATTTCATATTCGTCCGTTCCGATCTTTTTCACTAACAAATTTTGCAGCACTGCGCCACTGGCTGTGATCAGCATGGCCAGATCTTCCACCTGTTTCCGGTACTGCTGGCGTTCCTCGTCCGTACTGCCGCATCGGTACTGGTTCTGGTTGTCTTTTATTTTACTGTAATGGATCCATTTGGTAGCACGAGTAGGTCTTGCCCCTGCCTTTTTCGTTTCTTCTTTGAATACGTCTCCGATACTTGCCATCCATCTACACCTCCAAGATTTCCTTTGCCAGTTCCATATAATCTTGTGTCACCCGGCTGCTCCGGCGGTGACGCCACAATGGCTTGTACAAGTTCAATGCATTTTCCGCAACTGCTCCTTTCGTCACACAGGTGTTCAGAAACGGCCAGGAATGCTGGCTGGCCATGTCTTGATAAATTTTCTTCTGGACACGCTTATTTTCGATCTTATTGACAAAGATAAACCACGGCAGGCTGTGTTCTTCTTCCCGGTCATGGGTGTTGATCCGGCTGATCTGGTCTTCCACCAGAAGCAGATTATCCCTGCAGAACTTATCCAAATACACCGGAACCAACATCACATCCGCTGCATGAATGGCATTTAAGGTAATCTTTTCAAAGGCTGGTCTGGTATCGATCAGACAAATATCATACCGGTCTTCCACCTGCTCTAATGCCTGTTTTAAGCAGTCCGGTTCTGCCGCATCATCTTCCCGCAGCCGCACATCCCCTTTGATCACATCGATCAGCGGATATTTACTCTTATAGATACAGGACTTCATATGCTCCGGATGCCGCAGCACATCCCGGATGCTCTTTCCCGATGGATCCGCTTTCGTAAAAAACGGGGTCAGGTTGGTCTGCGGATCTGTATCAATCACCAATACACGTTTTCCCAGTTCCGACAGGCTGTATGCCAGATTGACGGTCGAAGTCGTCTTTCCCACACCGCCTTTTAAATTAGCTAATACATATGTTCTCATTTGTTCGTCCTCCTATTTCACTCCTGTACCGGATTCCGGCACGTCTCTTCTTTTTTCACGCTTGTACCGGATTCCGGTACGTTTTCTTTTTACTGTCCTAATATTCAATGAAACGGTGTATCTTCACGTTCCGGTTCCGTCGGAGCAGCCGTCTGTCTCGACTGCTCCTGCTCACGTCTGCTTTCTGCAAATTCCTGTTCTTCAATCACCACATTCATAGTATAAATCCGGATCCCCTCCCGATTCACATAACTTCCGGTCTGGATCCGCCCGGAAACTGCAACCCGCATCCCCTGTCGGAAATATTTCTCTGCAAATTCCGCCTGCTTTTGAAATGCAACGCAGGGGATAAAATCTGCCGCTGGTTCATGTTCCTTTTTGACTTTCCGTTCTACTGCCAGCGTGTACCTTGCCACAGCACTTTTTTCCTCACTGCCTGCATATCTGGTTTCTGGATCCTTGGTTAAACGTCCAACTAAAACTACTTTATTCATACTTGCCTCTTTCTCCCCGTCTCGCCGCTGGGTCAGCTTTTTTGTACCGGATTCCGGTACGATGGTCAGAGATACCTTTGCAGGATTGTCCAATATCCACTCTCTAACACTGCGTCTCGTACCTGCCACCATCCATATCGTTTTTTCAAAAATTTCATCCGCTCCCGCACCAGATCATCGCGTTCCATGAGTCCATAAATAGCCAGTTCTTCGATCTGTGTACCCAAAGCGTCTTCCCCATTCATTTGTCTGTCTCCTTTCTCTTCTTTTGTTACTATTATTATAATATATCTGTATTCGGAAGTCTGGATTTTCACCGGAATACCCCCTTCTTATTTTCTTTTTTATCGGAATGAACCGCATAAACATAGGATTCATGAAAACTGTTTCCAAAAACTGATTTGTGTCATTACAAGCTCCAAAACAAGTGAATATTCTTCTATTCCGTGCCACTTCCGGCACTTGCTTCTGCTTGTGTTTTTTGATTTCCAAGCACAGGAGGTGTAGACACTCCTTTATTTATATAACAATTAAGTTTATAACTACTTACGGATTTGCTCAAAATAAAAACCTATTGTTTTCCCCGTATTTCCGGGCTTTTCCCGCTTTTCACATCGTTCTGAAATTGGAAAAGTCTTCTTGGGAATCTACCTTAAATCTGGAAACATGTTATCCACATGGTTCCGGTTCTGGAATCCCTCTCCAAAATCTACCTTAAAATTGGAAAGACATTTTCACGCAAAAAAAGCGCAGGAGGTTTTTTCCTGCGTTTCCACTGCATGGATCAGATCCATGTCTCGATTTTCTTCTATTTTCTCCCATTTTTCACCTTTCGGGATGTAATTTTTCTCTTGCTCTGCCAAGAATTCCAAATTCTGACAACCACAACCAGTCCTGACGCCATCGCCAGGACACACCGCTTTTTATGCAAATAAATATTCTTCCCGTAAGATCTTATGGAACAGAGATTTCTTCAGATACCGCTTCCACTTTGCCGGACGGATTCGCTGTACATTGATCGTCTCGATCATCCGGGTAAAGATATCCAATATGTATATATTTTTCTCCAGAAGCAGTTTCCGGTAATATACCAGGACGTCTCGGATCTGCCGCGCTTCTTTTTTGTCACATGCGCCGATCCGGTTTCTCCGGCACGCAACCTGTACCAGCCGGTCATAGGTCTGGTTATTTTCGGATGCCACGGCTTCCTCTGCAAATACGCTCCGGAGTGTAATATAATACATCCCCTCTTTGATCCCGATATAGAAATAGAGTTTCAGCATTTTCAAATACTTTTGCAGGGTACGCTCACTGATCCCCAGTTTTCCTCTCCGGATGGATCCGTCCGGGTTCCTCCGGTCTGCATACTTCTCCAAAAAGTTCTGCCGGCCAATCCGGTAAGTTCTTCCCTTGCTTGCACGGCTGATGTGATACAGATCCATGGCAAGAAGCTTCTGTGCAGGTTTTAACCGCTTCCAGTTTCTATCTGCAAACAGCTTACTGTTGGTTTTCACATATTTCACCTGTTTATCCGAATAATCCTGTTTGGTATATGTCGTAAAATCATTGCCAAGCAGGCAGATATCATAGTCTTGGTTTCCCGGGCGCACTTCGATCACCTGTTTTTCCTGCAGGGATTTCTTGCAGTCATAAAATGCCTGGGCAGACATGCCGGTCTCCGCCATCATTTCTTTGTAGTGCAACCCACAGACACAACCACGTTCATCCTGCATATGGGACAATGCGAGAATAAAATCGATTTCATTTCCGGTCAGATTTTTCGTAAACAGTGTCTGGAACACTTCCAGTTTTATCCTTTGCATGATCTGCCCTCCTTTCTTCGTTTTTGCTCCAATACATTTGTATCAGCGTTTTCTTGCTTTTCAAAAAGCGCCGTGTTATACTGCTTTCCAATCAGGGAGATTTGAAAACAATCCGTGCCTCGTAGCCTCTTGTGAGAACCCCTATGTCTGTCTCTCACAACGTCCGACTGGCTATCAATCCGGTTCCTTTTCAGATGATCCATGATTAGAGATTCTGAGTGGCTGCCTCCTATACCCAAACAACAGGCAGCCGCTTTTTGATTTGGATTTACAACATCATTTCCATCGCTTCTTCGGGTTGGTACTCCATCCCCATTTCAGCCTTTTTCTGTTCTTCCTGTTGCACCCGTTCTAAAAAAGGGGAGGATTTCCTCTGGGATTCCGGAAGTGGATCTTCCAAATATAGCAGTCCCTCTCCAAGCTCTTCCATCCGCTCTCCAAGCTGTTCCCGGATCTGTTCCGCTGCGTGTTCATCCAGATCGTGTTCCTGAAGCGTCTCGTCAAAAGCATATCCGGTTTCGACATAGTACCGGTTCCCCTCTCTAAAGACCGCCAGCGTTTCCCTCTGGCCATCCAACTGTGCTTCCGCCATTACCAATCCATTTTCCACCCGGATCTGTTCTGCAGCCAGCTTTTTCCCGGGTTCCTGTGGCTGTGTTTCTGTCAGCTTTTTCTCGGGTTCCTGCGGTTGTACTTCTGTCAGTTTCTGTTCCGTTTCCCGGGACTGTCCCGTACGGAATGCGCGCTGTTCTTCCAGTTCTTCATACTTGACCAGTTCATACATTTTCGGGACCAGTGGTTTCAATTGCGCCGGATCTGTATAGATCACGTTCCGGTTGATCTCCATGGGCTGGATCTGTCCCTCACTCCCAAGCTCCACCAGACGGTATTGTTCCTGATCCCCACGTTTCCGGAATCCCCGCTCCTCGACTTGTTCCGTGCTCTGCACGGCACAGGAATGGATTTCCGGCAGCTCTCCCTCTCTCAAAAACGGGATCTGCTCCAAGGGCTGCATCTTCCGCATGGCAGTGGAAAGTACCTCGTTCCAGTCCTTATATTGTGGCTCCGGGACATGGATGGAAACCTTGCGTTCTTCCGGAAACTCCCCGATCAGTTCCTGTACCTTTTGCATGCCTTTTACACCGGCGATATCATGATCCATCGCCAACAGTACTTCGTTCACCTTGGGATGCTCCCGTAACTGGGTCAGTACCGCATCATATTTTTTGGTTCCAGCCTGAACCAGATAGTCATACCCGTGAATATCATGGTTCTGCCCTTTCAGGATGCTCATCACACTCATGGCATCGATCACACTTTCCGTCACGATCAGTTTCTCCGCCCCATTGCTGATATAAAAATCATGGGTATAATCGCTACCCTTGATGTCCCCTAAAAATTTCCGTTCTGAAAGGGTTCCCCGGAATGTGGCAAAGTTCGGTTCCCCATGCTCCCCATATGCCAGAAACACACAGTTTCCTTTCACATCCTGATACAGCATCTTCCGGTCAACAAAGTCCTGTACCACATCCGGGTCGATCCACCGGGTTTTCGTCAGATAGGCATATGCCCGGCGCATATCCCGGTTCCGCCCCGGCAGATGGTCTTTTAACGATACCTTTTCCACTGTTTTCGCAGTTGCCGGATGTTCCCTTTCTCTTCGCACAGGATAAGACGTTCCCCCGACCTGTTGGCTCAATTCCTCTAGGGAAGCCTCCAGATTTCCTGAATGGACAAAGTTCATTGCAAAGTCAATGACCGATCCCTGGGGATTGGTTCCACGTCCACTGTTTCTCCAAAAGCAGTTCTTCTCCGGATCAATGATCACACTGTCATGTTCTTTCAGCGTATAGTAGTTTCCTTTTGCCACCACATGGTATCCGTGCTGCTGTGCATAATCCACGATCCGGATCTGCGCTTTGATCTGTGCATACCGTTCCTGATTCGTCTGTTCCGGACGTTCTCCTCTCTGTGGCTGGCTCAATTTTTGAAGCGTCTGTTCCGGGACATATTTCTGGATATACTGTTCGATTTTCGGTAATTCCTGCCGAAATTTCTGAAATACCTGTTCCATCACTGTCCCAAAAGATTCCCTCTCTCCCGGATGCTTCCGGTATTCTTCCTGATAGCTGCGGTAACACTCTGCCAGATGCCGTTTTCTTGCTTCCGTTGGTTCAAATCCCAGATACTGCTCCATCATGATTCCCAAGGCATCCGCTTCCAGCTCCATCTGTGCCTCGCTTTTCGTCATTTCCCGATGCTGCATAGCATGTCCCAGTTCATGCGCCAACGTAGACAGTCTCTGGCTGTCTTTCATACGCTCATTCAGCCGGATTTTATTTTCCATTGGATAAAATGCCCCGCGCAGGGAAATAGAACTCAGATCCTCCACCTGAACCGGACACGCCAGTCGTTCCTCGGCATAAGCAATCAATCCTTTTTCCACATCACGATGAAGTTCTGACGGATATCCTACCGCATACAGTCTCGGATAGAGTTCGGGCGGATAGGTGGTCTGTGAAATATCAAACACCGTTCCGATTTCATAGCTTGTACGCACCGTGCCGGGAATTTCCCCCGCCTGATACCGGATCCGGTCTTCCTTGCTTGCATATTTCAGTTGTACCCGCTTCCCCTCTTCCGGTTCCAGCCAGGTCGTTTTAACCGGAACAAATACTTTCATCCCATGGACACCCTCCTTTGGGAAATAGCCCATTTCTTTCCATGCTTTATAGCTCTGTACATACGTTGCATGAGGGTTCTGCCGGTAGATCAACATGGTATTCCGCACACTGTACCGATAGAACTTACTTCCAAACTGTAACAGTTCTGCAATATTTTCCGGATTCTCCTGATAGGATTCCGCCAACGTCTGGATCATCTCTTTCATTTTTGCTTGTTGTTCCATCGCTGCTTGTTTCCATCTTTGCCGCTGGGCTTGCGTTGGACGTTTGTTCTCGCTCATCTTGCACCTGCTTTCCCGGTCAAGCGCCGTAAATTTCTTCGATCTGTTCCTGCTCTTTGCTGCTCAACTTCCCGATCGGCTCTGCCAATCCTTTCGGAAGCACCGTTCCAATGGGGGCGGCGGCTTCCTCACACTTCAGAAAAAATAAGTGCCCGTTTTCATCCTTAACGATTGCTTTTCCATGAAAATATCCGATCACCAGATGTTCCCATTCTTCCTCTTCAAACTGTTTGGGTTCCTTAAAAAACTTCATCCTGCATCCTCCTTTTCTACTGTTTTCTCCAATCCGAAATCCAGACGGTCAGATCTGCAACCACCATACAAAGTGACAAAAACGACAGCATCAAGATTCCTGCGATTCCCCGGATCCATCTCATGTGACTCCCTCCCCTCGTTTTGAAACCGTCATTGTAATACTGTTGATCGCATGCACAGGGCAGCTCCAGATCTGTTCCTGTGTACGGATCGTAAGGGTTCCTTTCACCGTTCTTCCCCTTTGGTACCCTTGAAAAAGCAGCCAGGGATCCGAATAACGTGCATCGGAATACATCGTTACCTTTACGGGTTCTTCTTTTTCCCCACAATGGATCACTAGATCATACTGATAGATTTTGCATTTATCCGTAAACACATCAAATCGATTTTCTGCAATCCAGATCTTATAAAATATTGCAATTCCACCGATGCATGCTAAAATAAAAATACAAATTTGATTAATACTCATAATAGGAGGCTCCTAACTTGAAAGATGTTTTTAACTCTACAAAAAATATAGTTTCAATATTTCAACGCTGTACCCTTTTTATCTATACCATTTTATTGTTTTTTTCTCTCTTCACATATATCACTCCTGAAAGTACCCTTTCCATTTTAGAACATTTTCACTTTTTGGATCATCCCTTTTTTATCTGGATCAATACCCATGAATCCCTTTGCCTTTCAATCACTGTCATTTACTTGACATACCAGACTTTTATTCTCACACTATTGTGCATTTCTATTAAATATGATACATCCATATATTGGATTAGATTGCGATCAATGCTGAATACTTTAGCAATGCTTTTTGCCTTTTTTTTACTATTTTGGCAATGTTTAAATAACCTAGCTATTACACAAACAGGATTATTTTCTATCTTTGATTTTTATCTGCAATCACATAATGTTATAGAAATGATATTTATTTTCCCGTCATATGTCCTAGATCTTCTCTATATATTTTTTGTAATAATAAGCTTTTTTTATTTTCCAAAAGATTCTTTACCTATGGTATAAAGATTACTTTCACCGGAGCATCGTGAAAAGCTCCTGCCCGATCTGGTACAGTACCCGGAGCAATACCTCCCGGACTTCCGGATAAACCAGTGAAACCAGTCCGATGGCAGCCAATAAAAAGAGAAAAATCGTTGCCCCGATCCGGACCATACTTGCCAGACACCGGACAAAAAATTTCAGCAGATTGTCCCGCTCTACGATCAGAAGCCCCTCTTCCTCTACATGGTGCTTCTTCCGGAGGCGTTTTTGTTCCTGCTCCTGCGCCAGATCTGCTTTCGCTGCACTGACAAGGGTCTTCTTAAATTTCCCCATACCGTTTCCCCTTTCCTGCCTTTCTTTCTATTTCCCGCGTTTCTTCTTTCCTTTCTTTTTCCGGAAGAACCCCCGTGGCTCTTCCTCCGGTTCGGAGATATCCTCCACCGGAAGCAGCTTTTCAAAGGCTTCATTGGGGACATACTCAAACTGATCCGGTGTGGAAACCGTGAAATAGGTCTGTGCTGCCTTTTCCTCCATATACTCTAAAAGTTCCGGTTTTTCTTTTTCCGAGATAAAATTAAACACATAGTTCACATCCGTATAATATTCATTCCGGATCAGTTCATTGGTATAGGACATTTCCGACGCCTTGCTTCCCACCACAAAGATCCGGACATCCTTTTCCAGAAAAGAGGTTTTGCTGAAATCGGTGTCCATATATGTTCCGAAATCGTAGACAAAGTAGTCATATTCCTGCTTTAAAACATCCAATAACTTTTCCTGTTTGTAATACATCTCTACATTTTCAAAGGTCACTTTCCCAAGATAGGTGTCGTGTACTGTGTTAAACGTCCGCTCATGCTGTTCCACAAAGCCCGTTGCATTCACTTCCACATAACAGGCTTTATAGCCTTTTAGCTGCAGATACTTGACCAACTGCAAAGCAAAGGTCGTAGTTCCCATCCGGTGGCATGCCCCAGCCACACCAATCCGGATCCCGTTCTTTGCTTCCTCCCGCTTTGCCACTTCCTGCAGTTCCTCTTCTTTCGGTTCCCGGTAGTAGCCATTCAGGCAGCGTTCCAGTTCTTCCCTTGCTTCCGCAAAATTTCCGGAATACACAAAATACCGGATGCCCTGATACATCAGTTGCTGTACGATCCGGCTCTCCCGGTCATACCCCGGCGCATAGATCACCACCGTCCAGCTTTTCGCCCTCCCGATCTGCATGATCTCTTCCGCCAGTGCTTCTGCATTGTCTACATACTGCTCAATATCAAAAATAATGTAATCCCCGGAATGCCGCAGGATCTCATTGATCTGCTCCTGAATGGTCATGCTGCTCTCTACAAATTCCAGTTCTTCCCCGCGGATCTGGGCAGTTTCCCTGACCCAGTACCCCCGGTCTTCTGCTCCGACAAATACAATCAAGATGCTCCCTCCTTTTGTCTCATCTCTTGGATCTGTTCCTCGATATTCACACTTCTCGTTTCCAGCCCCGCGATCTCTTCTTCCCGTTTCCGGATCGTGTCCTCATTGGACTGGATCTGATTTTCTGCCCGGTCAATGATGCCCTGGGCGTTCTCTGCTTCCGCTTCGGTCGGATAGGTGTCCGTCTGCAGATCTTTGATCCGCTCCTGCATCTTCTCATTTTCCTGCTTCAGCTGTTCAATCTCTTCGTTTTTCGCATCGATCTGTGCCGTATCATATCCAATCTGAAGCTGCAGCCGTAACATCGGATATTCCCGTTCTGACAGTTCCGGAAGTGACGCCACTTTCTGGATTTCTTTGACATTCATGTAAAACTTCGCCGTGACATCGCCGCCCTCGGTGTCCACATGCAGGGATAGTTCTTTCCAGTTTTTCATCATCTCTGAAATCCGGATCACCACATACGCCGGATCCTCATATGCGATCTGATACTCGAGCTTTCTCCCGGTACGTTCCAAGATTTCATAAAGAAACTTCTGGTCTTCTACGCCCTTATTTTCTTTCTCCAGTACGATCTGGAGCACCTGATCCTGTTCGGAATACGCACACTGGGTCAGATACAGGTCATATTCCCCACAGGCAACCTTTTGATAAAGCGGCGTCGGATTCACAAGTTTCCCCGGTTCCGGCATCCACAGATTGGAGGTAAAAAAGAGCACATACATTCCCACTGTCACCCAAAGGAAACACTGGAAATGAAAGTTTACATTCTTTCTGACCATCCGCTTCCATTTTTGTTTCCACGTTTCGATTTTTTCTTTTCCCATCTCCATCATTCCCTGTACTCCCCTGTTTACTCGCCATACTGGATTTCAAATGCAAACCGCATCTGCTCCTGATAAGTGTCGCAGATGGCTTTTAACACCATCCGGTCCGTATAGGCATTGGCATGATCCACATCCAGATACACATAATGTTCATACGCATTCACTTCCAGTATGCTGTCTGGATGGAGATTCGCTTCTGTCACATCCCGAAACCCTTTCTTTTCCAGATACCCTTTTAAGGACTCCTGAAAGGTTTCCCACGCTGCCGGATCCATCCACCCAAAGGCTTCCGGATGTTCCGCATACCCGGTAAATGTCACTTCCAGATCCGAGGGCGGAAGTTCCCGGTTATCTTCCGGCCGGTTCTCATACGTTTGGATCTCGTGTTTCGGCATCCATGGTTCCTCTATGTTTTTTCCCGGAAGTTCCTCTTCTTCCTGTTTTTCTTTTTCCGGAAGAGGTTTGGCATCTTCGGTACCTCCCGCTCCCCAAAAGTGCTGTACCAGCACAGTGGCAAGGATCACCACCGCCAGTACCAACAGCAATATGCCCCGATAGGTATTCTTCTTCATCTGCTTCTCCTGATCCTTAATAATAATCATCCGGATTCACTGCAACACCATTGACTTCTACCTGAAAGTGCAGATGCGGTCCGGTGGATTGTCCGGTACTTCCCACTTCCCCGATCTGTTGCCCTTTCTCTACGGTTTGCCCGGCACTTACCAAGATCCGGGAATGGTGCATATATTTGGTGGTCAGCCCGCCTCCATGATCGATCACCACCCAGTTGCCCGCACTGTCGCTCCATCCGGCAATGATCACGGTTCCGGCTGCAGCCGCATAGGTCGGTGTCCCCACCGGGGCTGCATAATCATTCCCTTTATGTCCTCCCACTTCAAATTCCCGGATTTCCCCGAAATAACTGGTCTGGCAGGTCATTCCCGGACAAGGATGGGTAAACTGACCGTTTCCGGAGATCACCACATCTCCGCCCCCCTGTTCCAGATCCTCGGCAGTCATGCTGTTAAACCGGTACAAGTCATAACTGGTCATGATCTGGATCACCTTGTCCACATAATTGGGATCCGTTGCATATCCGGATTTCCAGACTGCCTCGATAAATGCATTGGCATCGTAATGCCCGGTTACCGGATCCCGGATGCATGCCGTTACATTGTCCACATACGGCGGCATCGTAAATTTATGCCCCCAGGCGCGCATACAATCCACATAACTGGCAAAGGTGGAAAAGGCGGCGTCTTCATATCCCCACGCTTCCGCTGTATTCATGGTCACCGATCCGGTTTCCAGATAGCTGGGGGATTTCTGCCCCAGACAGTTGTAGTACGGTGGGTTTGCCAGTTCCGACCCGGCAGCCCCGGATTCCAAAATCATCTGTCCCAACACGACCGATGCCGGATACCCGGTTTCATTCATCATGTCAATGGCTGCGCTGACCATTTCCACGGTGATCCACCCCGGAAGATTTCCCAGGTCAATGTCATAATCCCCGCTCTGGGAATCTTCCATCCTCTGTTCTGCCCGGATGGATTCCTGTACATAAATGAGCAACGCTGCAGCTAAGACCAGAAACAAGCCCAGCAGCACTGCCCCGCCTGCAATCAGGATCCGCTTCATCCGTTTCATCATGCCCCTCCTTTAAACAGCCTTTCATCTGCCTTGGACAAGAATACCTTGAATGCAATATTGCGGTCACCGGATATACAAAGAATTGTCTCTCCACGTTCCAGTCTTGGGATCCGCTCCCTCTGGGAGTAGGTCAGCGAATTATTGAAGACCTGATCGATGATCGGAATCGTATTGCTGTCCTGCCGGAAAATAAATTTGTATTGTGCCAATTCAAACAGCACTTTCAACTGGTTGATTTCATTGCTGGTACTCCCCTCCGGCGTATAGTCCCGGATAGACTGGCTGGCAAGCCAGATCCCGGTAAAGTACTTCGGTCCCTCCCGGAGATATTGTCCCAGAATATCCAGTGCAAACGCTTTCTTTGCATTCACCCAGCGATGACTCTCATCGATCAGGATCAGCGTATGTACCACATCTTCCAACTGGATTTCTCCTTGCTCCCAACGGAACTTCATCAAACTTCCATTGGTGATCGCTGTGTCCCAGCAAATGGCTAAAATATTGTATAACTGCAAATCAAAAATCTGCGGGTCCATATCTTTGAGCTGGGATAAGTTGTATGTCACGATCTTCACATCCGTCATATTGGCAACCGAAGTCGGACCATTGAATAAATACCCATAAGAGTTCACAAGTAAGCGGATCTGGCTGCTGATATTGTCCAGATGCATTAGTTTTCTGCTGACCAGCGGTACTTCCTGTTCCCGGTAGTCCGCTGCAATCATGCGCTGCATCTCCTCCCCCAAAATTTCCTGCAGATCAGAAAAGATTGGGTAACGGTTTGCCGGAAGACCCGTGATCCGTGTTTCTTTTTTACTGCTCGGTTTTAATCCCCATTTCTCATACAGGATTTCCAGCATTTCAATCAGGGTATTGATTTCTTCCGGTTCCGCTGTGGGTTTTAAAAACTGGTAAGTTGTTTTGATCTTCGAGAGATGCCTTGTATAACTGGTATGGTCGGTATCTCCTGCCTGAAAGATTTCCAGCAGGTTGATGATCCCATCCGTACCATCCATGTTCAGCACCCGTCCGCCCAGTTTTTTCGTCAGGTCTGAAAACTCCCCGGTAATATCAAAGGTCCGCAGGAAATCCCCCCGCAGTGCCCGCGCTTTCAACCGGTTTTTCAATAGCGTTGACTTTCCAAAACGCATATTTCCGACAATCACGGCTGACGAATTGACGCGGGTCATATTCCGGGTAAATTCATCAAAGATCACGTTTCCTCCACAGGCAGTCGTTCCCAGAAAATCCCCGGTTTGGTCTTCCAGACAGCTAAAGTGGAACGGATTCCCTGCCGCCAGTAGCGTAGCCTTTAATGGAAGCCCCGGAAGAGCATGTACCCCTTTCTGAAGCTGTTTTTCTGCCCCATAATAAACACTCCGCCACTCCTGCTGGGATTCGTTTAGAAAGATCGCTGCCCGATAGGTATCTGCTTCCAGTTTTTTCAGGATCCGCGCATTGGCATCCTCCAGTTCTTCCTGGGTCTTTCCCACCGTAAAGATCCGGATTCCAACAGATTTGATCACTTCTTCCATGGAACTGATCTCGTCGTAAAGCGCCTGCATCTCATCTTCTCTTTTTGCCGCATCGTAAAACTCCTGATACTCTCTGGCAAACCGCTTCCGGGAATTTTGTTCCTCAATCGCTTTATTCAGGTTTTTCTTGATCTCCGTCTGATCGTCCGTATGGACACTGATCGTTGCGATCCCGTTTTCCTGCGAGCAAACATTGGTCAGCCAGTAGTCATTCAAGGATCCCGGAAATTCCCAGATATGGAGACAGGATTCATACCCGGTTCCGGTGCGACTGTAAGTTTCCATATGATCGATCCCCCCAAGAGGGGAAATCCGTTCCAGTAGGTCGGCGTCATATTCCGGGACTGCTTCCTTTTTCTGTTGTTTCCTATTCGTTCTCATTTTCTTATTCCTCTCTGCTGCGCGGGATGATCCGTGCATTTTTATTGGCCAGCTTAAACCAGACCTGTTCCATCTTCTCTTTTTCCATTTCCTGCAACAGTTCCATCCCGTTCCCGATTCCCAATGTGCTTTCAATCAGCTTGGTCGTTTCCGGAATCTCTTCCTTGGAAGAAACAAAAAAGAGCAGATAAAATTCTTTCGTTTTTGTATGGGCTTCCCTCCACTCCAGCTCTTTCATTTTCCGCTCGATCATATCCTGAAACTGAGGATTCTGATTGGCTTTCATCCGCCGTTTCCAATAAGCCTGTTGTGTCCCCGTATTGCAGGGAAACAGCATCGTCACAATTTCAATATCTTTCCCATAGGTTTTATAAAATTTCGCCCACCGGAAACAGTCCATTTCAATCTCATCCGGATCGCTATTGACCAGATCTTTCGACTGGATCTGATACATCAGGATATGGCTCCCATCCCCGCAATAAAAGCTGTTTGTCTCCGGATCATACCCGGTAATAGGTATGTCTTCCCGGATATGCTGAATCTCTTTCTCTTTCATCGTTTTTGTCCTCCTTGAAATAGCGATAATCTCTCGGAATCTTTAGCTCAGTAAAATCAAGGCTTGCAGATTCCTTTTTTATTAAAATCCCCCACTTTTTTGCCCAAAAAGTCTTGACAAATCGCTCAAAATTTGCGGCGAAGCCGATTGAATATATTTTATTTTCATCGACTGGAGGGCGATTTTTATGTTACCTGTTAATTCCGGCGGTCATACCGCCTATCAAACTTTTGTACTCGAAAACCTTCGTAAATATTATCCGGATCCCACTGTTTTTGCTAAATCAACATGGGACATCATCGAACGTTTCTGGAATCTCGATCTTTCTTATACCGATGAACTGCTCCGCAGCAAATACTCTGTCTTTGGTCCAAAACCAAGGACTCCTTCCTGTATGCAACGTTCTTATCTTCTTTCCATTGATTTTAAAGTCCATTCCCTTACCGATTGGGCTGCTCAATTGAAGATAAATCCACTCTATGCAATCCTCAGCGGATTCCAGTTTGGTGATACTCCCGGTGTCGGCACTTTCTATGACTTCCTTGACAGGCTTTGGGATTCTGATTCTGATAATCTTTCTCCTCATATCCATCCTGTAAAAAAGAAGAAGGTCAAAAAACCAAAACAAAAAGGCGATAAGGCAGAACCCATTGAAAAAGTCACAGTTGAACAACTTTTCCAATCTATGGAACATTCTTCTTTTTCCATAGATGAACAGCCTTATGCTTCTCTTTTCAAGATTTATGATCATGAATTTTTATCGGTCTCCATATCCAAAGGATTGATTGATATCTCCAATCTTTCCATTGCCGGCGATGGAATGCCTGTTACAACATCTGCACGCGAACGGAAGCACCGTATTTGCGAATGTTCCAAAAATGGAATTACTTCCTGTCATTGTGACCGTTACTTTTCCCAGCCTGACTGTGACATCGGTTATGATTCTTCCAGAGAATGCTTTTACCATGGCTACCACTTATATATATTGGTTGCAGCGAACTCAGAAAGCGACCTGCCTTTATTTCCTTTATTCAATCCTGCATCAAAGCATGATTCTCATGGGTTTTTGGAAGCTTACTTTCGTTTCAAAGCTTTTCTTCCTGATTTTCATGTCAGAAAATGGCTTTTAGATTCCGCTCATGATGCCATGTCTTATTACTTATACTGTCGCAAGAATGATATTCAGCCTTTCATTGATTTAAACGAAAAGCGGGGAATCAGCATGAAATACAAAGATGATTTTACCATTGGAAAAGATGGTGTCCCTATCTGCAAAGCAGGACGAAAAATGAATCATGACGGTTCTGAGCCTTCAAAGGCACGGTTAAAATTCCGTTGTCCGCTTGCCAGCCGTAAATACGGATGTTCTTGTAGCACTCCCTGCTCAGACTCCAAATATGGGCGCACCGTTCATCTTGCAATGAAAGATAATCCAAGGCTGATCAATTTCCCGCCTCGTGACAGTGAACAATGGAAGTTAGAATACAATGCCAGAACTTCAGCAGAACGTTCGAATAAACGTGAGAAAATAGACTTTCAATTAGAAAGCGGCAGACACCGCTCAACTAAGATGTGGTACTGCCGCCTGTATCACATCCTCATGCTTCAGCATTTGGATGCTTGGGATTTGCCCTTTGAATCCACCCTCGCAAAGTTGATTTTAAATGTGGCATAATCCTTTGATCATTATACACTATTTTTCAAGCATAGCGACAGTTATGTCTGTTTTCCATGTTCTTTTTTCTGTTCCGAATCATATTTACTTTTCAAAGTACGCATTTCGGCTGTTGCCGATAATAATCACTCAGGATTCCGAGAGATTATAGCGGTAGATATTTTTGGGTCTGCCAATGTAGATTGCTAATGCCTGATAATAACGGCGTTTTGGATTTCCTTTCACACGCAGGACCATCCGTACCCCAATAATAAAAGAAAACATGTAATAAGGAATCCGCAAATATCCGTGTACGTTTTCTTTCAGAACAAGTACCAACATGATCCAGACTGTAAGGAATGCCAGGTCCTGAAGATAAATAAACCACAAAACCTGTGTCTCCGATTTGATTTCCTGTGTTACGATATATCTCATTTCTTCTCCTTTTCTGACCATTTAGAATTGCCGCGCCGCGGAACGGCTTCCCCGCCTACATACCGGTCTCTTCCATTCTGTTCCTCGGTGATCTTCGCGCTTCTTCCCTCCGATGTAGGGATCGTCGCTTTCTTTTCGATCTTAGAATCCACGGTTCTATGGCTCTCCATTCTTTCATACGCTGCTTTTCCCGCCTGTTCTCCGGTAGCGCTTCCCTTTTCCTGAAAAGCGCTCCGCTGGGTTTCCCTGCGGATCTGCTCCGGCTCCTTTTTCTCCTGCCCCTGATTTCTTTGCGGTTCCGAAAATGCGGGGTGGTTCTGAGACGGGGATCCCTCTTGTTTCCCCTTGGTCTTTTCATTCTGTCCCGGCTCTGGGAATGGTGGTGTATGCTTCGCTTCCCCCTCCTCCAGGAAAGCAGAACGTGCAGATTCTCCGGTTTCTTCTCCGGCGGCTGCGCCCTGTCCTGCGGATTTCGCCGCCCAGCGGTCAAACATCGTTCCTTTTTTTGCCGATTCTCCTGCCGGCTCCCCAGAGGAACCTCCGGATTCTCCATGCATCTTTCCATCCGGCTCCATCTTCGTATGTGCTTCCTGCTCTCCTGCACCGCTTCCGCTGACAGAGTTTCTTTCTGCGTTTTGATCCATCGCGTCCATCTCCTGTCCGGCTGCACTGTTTTCTTCTTGTTCCATCGCTTTCACACCCGAATCCTCCGGATCCATTCCACGCTGCTCCACATCCGAATTTCCAGGCTCCAGATCCCGCTCCATTGCTTCCATGGAAGCATCTGCATCCTGTCCCCCGGTGCTCTTGGATTCCTGCATAGCTTCCTCCATGGACGTTTCATGCCCCGCATCTGTCTGTCCGTTTGGATAAGCAGATGTCTCTTTTTCCGCTTCTGTTTGTGTTGCAGCGTCGTTCTCTTTTCCGGACAGGTCTGAATCCATCTGTGCGTTGGGATCCCGAAATCCCATCATGCCGATCCGGGATCCATTCAGGTCGCTCATGTTTTCACGTCCTTTGGTATCTCCTGCCGGATGCTTCATTGCCGATTTCATCTGATGCTGGTACAGGGAATTTTTTGCACCTTGAAGAATGTGAGATCCAGCCAGGATCTTTCCGGTCATAGAACTAAGCCCTGCATCCACCCCGGTGATCTGCTGCATGATATTGGATCCGTCGATCACACAGAATGTAACAAATAATGTGATCAGTCCGCGTAAGATACCGTGGTCGCCTGCCTGTATTTTTACAAAATCCGTAAAAACAAAATACGTCCGGATGGTGATTGCCGTAAAGCATAAGGCATAATATTCATCCCGGATGCTGGAAAGGATCCGGACCATCTTTTTCTCTCCGGACAGATCCGATGCTTTCAGCGTTCCGATCACACGCCCCACCAACAATTCATAAATGATCCGCACATTTTTATAAGCCAAACAAAAATAGATCAACAATACCGAAAGGGCATCCAAAAAGTAGGTGAACCATTGAAATTTATACCGGAAATATAAGTCATTTCCGATGGTTGTCCATGCGACGCCATTGGACACATCCACCAACTGGTTTCCCGCGCTGTTCCGGTAAACCAGCCGTTTCTTCAAAATATCCTTGGTGTCGGAATTTTCCACATCGTCCCAGTCCATGGTTTCTGTGATCCTGATGTAATCCACTTCCTGTTCTGATAAAGAAGTGTACTGGGGACGGTTCCACTCACTCATGTTCGCCAGCCCGATCTGTTCGTCAATGTACACCAGATCATACAGATTGGAATTGATCAATGCAGTTCCATCCGCAACCCCCTCCCCGCTGATCACCGCATCCTTAAATACGATCGTCCAGTTATTAAATGTAGAAAACAAAAATGTGGAAGACGTTGCCACCACAGCAAAAATCAGAATGCTTGTCAGGACATTGTGGTTTTTATTTTTCCCGAACATCAGCATCATTCCCAATACCACCAGTGACACCACAACCAGTGTCACGATCAGCGGTCGGAACTCATTGATCCACTGATCCACGCCAGTCCATGCAGTAATGTCCACCAGCCGGAACGTCATATCGTAAAGATCCTTTCCCAGTCCGATCAGGTAGGACAATCCTTTCACCAGATACCATCCGATAGTCCGGAAAAGCCATAATACAAGATCATTGTTGACCATGTAATCGATATTTTCCTGAAGAAATTGTATAATCTGTTCCTCGCTCATCTATGTTCCTTTCTGCTATGCGGTCATCTTCTGTATGAGACTTTCCCGCTCTGCCTGTGGGATCTCTATGCTCTGGACAATTCCAATGGCTTCCGCAATGGATGTCGCTTCATGAATCCCATAAGTTTCCTCAAAATGCTGTCCCAGACTTTTTTCTAATAGGCTGGATAATTCCGCATAATCAAGGCTTCCCAAGGTCTGGAATTTTTGCCGTTCCCGGTGCATCATCTCCCAGCTCTTCCCCAGATCCCAGATCCGTTTCTGTGGATCGATGTGTGCCCGGCTTTCCTTACAAATATCTAAAAAATTCACTTCATTTGGATTCGGATATTTTTCTTTTGGCATGTATTCGTAGGAGTACCAGAAATACTGTCCATTCTCCACCGAATTGTAGATCGGGTACGGTCGGATCTTCTTCCCTTTCAGATCCCGCCGCTTGCTGGTTCTTGCGATCACACACTCGCCCTCTGTAAATACCCGCAGATCGTTCTCATCCAAAAGCGGACGGTCCTGCACCGATTCGGTGAAATACTTGTCCCAATCCAGTTTTTTCCCGGAACGCTGCACATCGATGTACGATTTCGATCCCAGTTTTTTACTGAACTCTCGCGCCGTATCCTCGCTATTCGTCAACAGATAGTAGTGGTTTCCGCAGTTCCCTTTGATCGTCTCTGCCACGTCTCTTCCATACAAGTCGGTCATCTGCTCATAATTTTGCAGATACAGGTCAAAAGAAATGTTCTGTCCCAATCCCGTGGAAATCATCTTTTCCATCAATTCGATGGGCGGCATATTTCCTTTTTCATCCAAAATGATCTTCACCTGGCGGCTGCACATCCCTTTTCTTTCTTCACACAATTTTCCCAACACATAATACATCTGCCGGATAAAGATTACAGGCAGCTTATACAGGGAAGAATCGTAAGAGGGGGTTGCTAGGAACACTGCCACCGGCTGTTTTCCAAACCCGATCTCTTCCATATCCAGAGAACTTTCCGCTGTCATCCGCGCTACATTCTGTAAGGTAAAGATGCTCAATTCCCGCAGCATTTCCGCAAACACACTGGATTTGGTCTTTCCCGGGGAAACGTAGGTGGTCAGATATTTCAGTTTCGCCCGGTCTGTCTTTGACCGGTCTTCAAAAAACTGGTCCAGCTTGGTAAGTCTTCCATCCTTTGTGATTGGCACCGATACCAGTTCCTGAAAGTTTACGATCATGCTGTATAAGTTGATGGTCTTTTCATTGTCATTCCGATACCGGAATGGATGTGCCTGCTTCTCTTCCGGATCCAGCCGTTTCCATTCATTCAGCCGGACTGCATTCTCCTCTTCATCTGCACGGAGCGCATCCTCAATGGTCGCTAAAGACATGGCCGCAAACAGATCCGATGCTGCATTGGTAAAATAAGTCATATCCCCCGTTGCTTTTTCCACATTGAAATACGAGTAGGAAATCGAATTGACCACCATTTCTGCCGCATCATACTCTTTCTTTTTATAGTATTTCACCGCAATGGCCAGAAGATTAAATCCCATCGACAGCACCGGGTTGGAAGCATTTAATAAAAAGACTTTGTACCCGCGCTGTTCCAATACCGGAGCAAACACTTTATAATGCTCCAGTTTCGGATCGTTGATGACCAGACTGGGCTGATGCATCGCCCGGCTGTAAATCTCTATACTGGTTTTTGCAAGCAATTCCCCTTTTCCGGAACGTGTGATTCCAAGGATCAGGTTATTGACCACACTGGTGTCGATATAAAACCGGTCTCCTATCCGTGCAATCAGGATTCCTGGTTCCCCCCGGTATCTGGTTTCCAACGGATCGATCTCCAGATACTGTTCTTTGATCTCTTCCGGAGTCGTAAACCGCTGTCTCCCTTTCTGCCCCACATTGAAATGTTCTTCTCCCCAGGCAATCTTGATCCGTACCACCAGGATCACATCCACGACCATCGCCACGAACAAAAACACCAGAAACCCACTGGTCGAAGCAACCGCCGGAAACAGATACCGAAGAGAAAACAGTTCCGTCGTAGTGATCCGCTTTAGCAGATACCCCGGCAAGGACACCAGCAAATGGGAGACATAGTTCAAGGCAAAGAACAACAGCAGATCAATGACGATCAGCATTCCTGCGATCACATAATTGTTGGACAGCAGATGCTCCATCTTCATCAAACGGTCTTTTTCCTGCATCGGATCCACCAGACTCTTTTTCATTTTTTCTTTATTTAACGGAAAATGTTTCATCAAACTTCTCTTTCTCCTGTTCTTCCATTCTTAGCAACGTATTTCTTAAGGAAAAGCGAATACCGCCAGCCCAAACAACAAAACTCAATTGCGCTCCCCTTTTCATTCATCTCCTAATAAATACAGGATTCCCTCAAGCACTTTTCGGAGCAGCCATAAAAAGGTAGACAGGACATATGCGATTCCGCCTGAGATTAAAAAAAGGGTATCCATCGACGTATTCGGATTCTCAATCAGAACCAATTCCAACAAAAAGGTAAGATTGAAAACAATATAATCTTTATCACCGCCAAACTTCTTCTTACCCTGATTCAAAATAAAAACGTTGAAAAAGAATTTCACATCCATGACTGTCAAAATACAAAGCTGAATCAAATACAAATATGGAATTTCCAGCTGCATCCACTCCAAAATAAGTGTGCCGATCATTAATCCGACGAAAAAAAACCATTCTCTTATAGAGATGCACCGTTTCTTTCTTCTCTCCTTTTTCGCCGTTCTTCGCTTTGTATATAGCACATGACTTACAAGGTTTGTTTCCCTGTTTTTCAGTAAAAACTGTCCACCTTTTTCATAAAATCGAAAGACTTCTTTCGACTTCTTATTTTCCACAGTAACCGAGTTGATCGTCACCGATTTTATGATCCATTTTTCCAGTCGGTCTTTCTCCAGATTATCTACCCATACCTTTTGCCCGACTTTTATCTGACTGTTCATTCACACCTCTCCTCCCTCGTTCGTTCTCCTACCTAAACCCCAACTTCCATTTCGTTCCATTCTGCTTTTTTGCCTCTTTCAGATTTTCATAGTGGATCTAGCGCAAATAACAATAAAAACGTCATCACAAAAGCCCCAATAACGCCGCAAGCAGCCACATACAATACCTCCGAAAACCAGCTTTCATTTTGTTCCATTCTGCTTTTTTTTGCCTCTTTCTCATTTTTATAAAGAACATAACTTATGGAATCTGTTCCTTTGTCTACAAATACAAATTCACCATCTTCTTCATGAAATCGAAAGACTTCCTTTTCCTGATTCGCCGCAGAGACATACTTTCTCGTCACCTTTTTCACCGTCCATGTTTCTAATCGGTCTTCCTCCAGATTATCTACCCATACCTTTTGCCCGACTTTTAAATCTGAAGTCTGCTTTGTTTTTTTCATCTTCCTGTCCCCCCCCTTGTTTTTTCTTTCAATCACCTTGTTGCTTTCGCAGCTACGGTCGGGGAGGGGGATTCCCTCCCCACCGCAAGGCAAATCTTTACCAACCAAATGATGATGCTACGGTCTGCCCTAAACTCACCGCTGTATATACAAGCACGGATCCAAGAATCACAGATCCCAAATGTTCTTTTGCCCAATCTCTTGCTCGCCGACCAGACATCATCGCCAGACCACTTACTACAAATCCTACGATGATAAAAGTCACCACAAACGGGAAAACCTGACTATGCAAAATATTCATAATCGAATTTGATAAATTTTCCATAAATGAACTCCTTATTTCTTTTCAAACTGTTCTTATTCTTTTCGTTTTTTCTTTGCAAGTAAAATTAAAATCAAAACTACAACTCCAATGAAAATTGCGATTCCTGCACCTGTAAGAAGATACGCGATCCATGGATCTGACATCTGCGTATATTCTGCTGTTGCCTTTACTGTATACTGGATCTCACCTTGTGGATCCGGTGCTTCATAAGTATTTCGGTATACCACACCTTTTTGTTCTGCCTCATGGATCTGTCCATGGTAGTCTGCCCGGTAAAGGGTCACCACCTGTTGGACCGTTGCCACCGCATCCCGGTAAAGCACGCCCTCTGCGTCATACGGTTCCCCTACCCAGGAAAGCCCGGTGACCTGGCTTCCCTCTGCTGCGCCTACACTTTCCAAAAGCTGGCTTTCATATCCGGCAAGGGGCGGAACCTCATCATTTCGAGGAAGCAGGTTCCCATTCCACTCATACACCGAAGCATCATACTCCTGAAAAGTGATGGTGATCTGGTTCTCCCGCACCGCCGTCCCAGCTGTGGAAATTCCACTAAATACGCAAATCACGTCCTGATTTTGCCCCGTTTTCTGATTCAAAACCGAAACGGTCTTTGTCTGCGGAACGTCTCCGGCTCCTACGGGATGATCATACTCATTAAACGCAGAAACCGGCTGGGTATATTCCCCCTCCATGGAACGCTCTAGTTTTTCTGTTTTTTTCAATGTATAGGTGAGGTTTCCCTCACGAAGCGTTTTCGGCGGCTCATATGCAGTTCCCTCCGCCATCACTTCGCTGTCTGTCACTTTTTCGACGTTCCCGAGGTACTTTTTCTCAAGTACCTCATAGGAAACATCTTGCAATTCATACGTTTTTCCATCCTCTTCCACCAGATCTGCGATCCCGGACTGCTGTGCAAATGCTTCTTCCGAATTTTCCTCCGTCTGAAACGTTTTCTCTCTCGTTACGGTTTCTGCCGCCCGTGCCTGTATCGGCACAAGAAGAGAACACACCAGTAAAAAAGAAAATACAGACCTCATCTTGGCTTTTCTACTCCTCATCCTGTGTTTCCTTTCTCTTCCTGCGGTAAAGAAGAACAACTCCGATCACAGCCATGCAGCCAAAGGCTGCGAACAAAAGAAGCCCCACGCCTCCCAGCGCGTCTCCCGTCTTAACCGGTGGGGATCCCTGTCCCTCTCCCGGCTTGTCCGGCATATCCACGGTGACTTTTCCAATTTTATATTTCACCGTCTGCCCGTCATCCTCAAGGTCTTCATGGGCTGCGACCTCGGTTTCATCCGCATAAACTTTCTCAAACACGACCACGCTCTTTTTATTCAGTGCAGAGGCATCGAACGTAAATTTCATATCTACACTGCCGTCTGCTTCTTCCGGCACAAATGTCGTCTCTGCTGTGACTTCTTTCCCATCGATCCGGAGCGGTTCCCCGGTTTCTTTGAGCATCAGTTTTCCTTTTACCGTGTACTCCTGTCCAACGATCAGGTTCTTGTAGGAAACCGTATCAACAATGGTCACGTCTTTCTTCGCGATCCCCTCATGGGTTCCGCTTTCCTGATCCTTTGCTGTCGTTCCGATACTGCTGTCCGGAAATTCTACCGTCTGCCCCTGGTCTTCAAGATCTTCATGTGCCAGGATTTCTTTCTCCTCAAGAAAAACCTTTTCAAAGACCACAATCTGTTTTCCTTTTAATGCAGATGCATCGAACTGAAAGACGACATCCACGGTTCCATTTTTCTCTTTTGCTGTAAAGGTCGTTTCTGCTGTCACTTCTTTTCCGTTGATCAGAAGCGGTTTTCCGGTTGCTTTGTCCATCAGTGTTCCCTTGATGGTGTATTCCTGCCCGATCTGCAGATCCTGAAATTCTACGGTGTCTACCAGTGTTGTTTCTTTTTTCGGGATTGCTTCGTGGGTCTGGGTGTCCTGATCCTTAGCCGTCGTTTTGACCAGCTTGGTCGGGACGTTCTTCAGCTTCAGTACCGCCACGGTCTTTCCGTCAATGGTTCCATCTTTGGAAATGGTCACCTCATGGATGGTTTCATCCAGCACATATCCCGGTAACGTCTGATGCTCTTGGAAACAATACGTTCCCGGTGCAAACCGTTCGATCCTGATCTCCCCATTTTCATCCGTTGTCTGGATCACATGATCTTCCTTTTCCGTACCGGATTCCGGTACGTTCTTCTTCCAGATCTCAAACTGAACACCTGCCATTGCTTTTCCGGTTTCCTGATCCACCTTTAACAGCCGGATCACCGTCGGTTTGTTTTCTACGGCAAGTTCTTCCGTAATCAAATCCGTTTTTTCATCCTTGTACTTCAACTCTACCGGATATTCCTTGCCCTCCAGCACATATCCGCTTGGCTGTTTGGATTCTTTGACAAGATAGCTTCCTAAAAACAGCTTTTTGCTGACTGCAACTCCATCCTCACCCGTGGTGATCGTGTCTGCAATCTCACCCTTTTTCACCTGTACCGTTCCATCCGGCGTCACAATATCTTCCGATGCGGTGATGGTAAATTCGGCATCTTTCAGCCCCTGATCGGTATTGGCATCCGTCTTCCGGATGGTGATCTGACCCATCACATTTTCATCGTACATTTCAATGGTCTGCAGCTTTCCTGTCTGCTCCACCACAAAGTGGACATCCTCTGCAAGTAAATATCCGTTTGGTGCTTTTACTTCCTTGAAAATGTATTCCTGTCCAACCACCAGATGATCCATTGTATGTGGTTCTTTCGTTCCATCCCACTCATCCAACACGGTCCCATTCAGATCGGTTACTTGGAACGTGCCTCCGGCAACCGGCTTTTTCGTCGTCGCATCATACTTGATAAATTCCATCTTGGTATAGTCGTTCTCCACGTCCAGCCTGCCGATCTTTTCTCCATCCACACGTCCATCCTTTTCAATGGTCATTTCCCGCACCGTATCATCCAGGACAAATCCCGGCGCCGCTTCCACTTCCTGTATACAGTAAGTTCCCGGTGCAAGATATTTCAATTCGATGCATCCTTTTTCATCCGTTGTGTAGGTTTCTTTAAGTGCCATTGCCTGATCCCCGGATTCTGCCGCTTCAAACATAGCTTTGTTCCAGATCTGGAATTTGGCTCCTGCTATGGGCTTGTCTGTGCCCTTTTCTGTTTTTACGATCTGGATCTTCGTTGGGGCATTCGGGATCTCCACCTCTGCTTCTACGACCGGGGTTTCCTGATCCTGATACTTTAATGTGATCTCATATTCTTTTTTATTGAGAAGATACCCATCCGGCTGTTTGGTTTCTTTCACCAGATAGGTTCCAAGGAACAGCTCCTTGCTGATGGCGCTTCCATCTTTTCCCGTCGTCAATGTTTCCGCTACTTCTCCTTTTTGCAGACGGATGGTTCCGTCCGGAGTTACGATGTCTTCTGCCGCCACAATGTCAAATACAGCATTTGCCAGGGCTTCCCCGGTCTCCGAATCTTTCTTCTGGATGCGGATCTTTCCCATCACATTTTCGTCACTGTATTTCACAACCAACGGGTGTTCCCATGTTGCTCCCTCTGTGACTTTAAACTGCAGCAATTCCCCTTTCAGATACCCGTCCGGTGCGTTTACTTCCTCCAGATAGTACGTTCCATATTTCAGCTTTTCCGGAAGTGTAAACTGGCCATTTTTATCCGTCTTAAAGGTTTCATGCACCACTTCATTCGGATAATGGGTCGTCATTGTGATCGGCTTTTTATTTTCGTCCAGGATCCGGAACTCGGTGTCTGCAACCGGGATGACTTTTCCGGTAGACGCATCCACCTTTACAACGCTTACCGGACTGACGATCAGCTTGTCCTCTTTGTAGATTCCTTTTAAGGTCACACCCTCATCTTTAATGGTAACTTCAAAGGGTTCGATCGGTTTCAGGCCCTCCGGGCACTTGGTTTCCGTCACAATATAGGTGTCATATACCAGACCGCCACGGGGATGGTCTTTGGATTTTGTCGTAGCAAAACCATATTTGTCGGTCACGATCTTCAGGACTTCTTTCCCGGTGGTTTTGGACGTAAAGGTAAATTCCACGCCCTCCAGTCCCTGCAAGGTGTCATTGTCTTCATCCTGATTCTCTTTCAGCTTGATGATCTCCACATCACCGCGGATGATGTCTTCCCCACTGGTGACTTTGTACTTGAATACACGGTTCGTTGGATCTTTGATATTTCCGTCCACCGGATAGGTATTTTCATCCACAAGATACCCGTTGGATGCTTTCGTCTCTTTTACCGTATACTTGCCCGGTAAAAGTTCCTTGGAAACAGCTTTTCCCTTTTCATCCGTGGTCAGGGTATCTACCACTTCATTCTTGGAATTGCGTACCTCATATACTGCGCCTTTCAAAGTGGCTGCTCCCTGGGCTTCCCCTTTGTTGGTTTCGCTGTCCAGCTTGCTTAATTCAATCTGGATCTTCTGCGGGGTTTCCTGACTCTTGACATCATATTGGAAAACACGGGTTACAGAATCCGTCGCTTCTCCTTTGACGGTATAGGTCTTCTCATCCAGAATGTACCCGTTGGATGCTTTCGTTTCCTTTACGGTGTAGGTAGCGATCGGCAGCTCCTTGGATGTTGCTTTTCCTTTTTCATCCGTCGTCAGCGTCTCCACCACTTCATCTTTGGCATTCCGGATCTCATACTTCGCACCTTTTAAGGTTGCCGTTCCCTGTGCTTCTCCTTTTCCAGTTTCTTTGTCAACCTTTTGCAAACGGATCTGCATCTTTTGGGCGGTTTCTTTTACAGTTGGCGCATTGTAAGTATTTACTTCTTCACTATCGCTTCCATCTTCTGTAATCTTTCTTACGAATATTTCATTATTTACGAGATATCCTTGCGGAGCTTTAATTTCTTGGATTGTAATTACACCAACTGGAAAAACTGCCCATCCACTTTGATTAAAGAAAAATTCATCCCCAGACACCTTATATTTAGGATCCAGCTTTGCTACTACTCTTTTAGTTGAACTATCATATTTCGTTTGAAGCACCCAAGTCCGTTCTGCTTGTACACCAGAAATTCCCGGATCTGAATTATATGCGTTGGGATCCACCGCATAATATTTCACCTTAAACTGCGCACCCTCCAGCTTTTTCAGTTCTGCTTCGGACATACCGGACGTTTTATCTGCATCCACTTTTCCCAATACAATTGTTATAGGGTCTGTTATTGGGACATCCGAAGTATTATAGGTAACATACGAACCCCCGGGTACTGCAATGGTTGTATCAGACCATGCCGGATTTAAGGCATATCCCGGCGGCGCTTTCAGCTCTTTGATCCAGTAATTTCCTACCGGCAGTCCATCCACCCAGCCATAGCCATTCGCATCTGTGGTAATGACTGCATCCGGATTGACATAATCACCGCCATCACGATAGACACCATACTGTGCCCCCTCTAAAGAATAGGCACTGTTTCCATCCGTGATCTCCGGTTTTGCAGAGCTTTTATACAGTTCAATCCCGCCATTGTTTTCTTCCAGCCAGAACAAAGCCTGTGCCTGACTGTATGCATGGACGAAAAACTCTCCATGCCCAGTATAACGTCCGCTCTGCTGTTGTTCATTCACCCAGGCAACTGCTTCTGCCAGGATCTGGTTCTGTACATCCACGGATGCCCACCAGTAATTCGCGTCAAAGATATGGATGTTTGGCCATCCCCAATCTAAGAACTGGTTCAAATCTCTCCAGATCAACATCTGGGTGTAAATGTAACGCCCCAGATCATCCAGATCACTTCTCTGGTTGTAAATGTATTCCTGATACAAAGCAAGCCGTGTCACCATATCCTGATTTAGTCCCAAGGCTGTCATATCGGTTGGCGTGTACTGTACTCCCTCATAGAAACTGGTCGTTGCATCCATACAGAAAGTCAGCCGTCCACCGACATAGAGTTTTCCCTCCGTCCATTGCCAGATCACATGACCGGAATCATCATTGGTTCCGATGGTCACATCATGCCATTCCCGCGATCCTGTATAATCTGCATAGGCAGATCGATCCGTTCCTCCACGCTGCTGCGTGCGCTTCCATGCCTGTGCAGAAAGCCGGGTATCTTCTTCGCCCTCTTTCGGTCCGAACAGGGCTTCCATATCTGACGTCTCATTGGTTCCCTCTTTTGTCAACGCTTTCCTGTCTGCATCCGGATCCGCAGTTTCCTTTGTCTCTGCTTTCTCTTCTTTTGGTTCCTGCTTGGAAGTCTCTTTCTGTTTTTTCGGTTTTACCGTATCTGGTTCTGTCTGCTTCAATGTTGTCTCTTGCTTTCCGGTATCTTTCTTTTCCGACAAAGCAGGATCCGGCTTCTGCAGCGTTTCCTCTTCCGCTGGTTGTCTGTCAGGATCTTCCCTGATTTCTTTTTTCTGGAATTTGATCCGGACTTCCATTGCCTGATCTCCGATAGTCAGTTCTTTCCGGTAAGAATCTTGTCCTTGTAGTTCTTCTTCCGGTACACTCGTTTCTTGTCCGCCCTCAACGACTGCATAGGTGCTGACCTCATATCCCTCGAATGGTACCGCTTCGCATTGGAATACTTCATCTTTCGTTCCCGTGAAAGTGACTGGTTCCCCGGTATCAGCTTTCCTGATCTCTGATTCCGTTCCCTTTGGGTCGGTCACTTTCACAGAACCACCATCTGTCAGGGAAACTGTGATCTTCTGTTCTGTCTTTGCTTCCCCATCCATTGCCAGACTAGGCAGCGGCTGTAACAACAGGCAGATGCATAACATCCAGCTCCAAAAACTCTTCCATATCCGTTTCAAGCCCGCTTTCCTCCCTTCCTCTCTTTTTGTAACCTGTTGACATACTTCTTCATCCGCTCTTCTGGAATGTTGGTAATCTGGGACAACTTTTCTACATCTGCTTCTGGATTCACCCCAAAGATTCCACGTACAAGATGGTATTCCTGCGTCTGTTTCCTGATCGCTTTTCTTCTTGCCTGCTGGCCTTCTTCACTTCTTCTTTTTGCATGGGCTTCTGCTTCCTCTGCTGTATAGCACTTAGGAGGACAACGCCTTAATTCCCGGTATAACGACTGGGAAGTGATTCCCAATACATCTGCAAGATCGTCCCTGCGTACTTTTTTGTACAGTTTTTCAATCATGACCCGGGTATCATATGTGATATGGGAATACCCTTTTGCCATTGGAGCCACACCCCCTTTCCAGAAAAGTATCTTTTTAACGTCTTTTGACCATAAAAAAAGAAGTATAAAAAGATAGCCCTTTATCTCTTCACACTTCTTCCACTGCAACTCCCCATGGGGTAAAAATCAGTTTTCCAATAACAAAACCAGACACCGCAGCCTTTCAAGACCTATATTTTTCGCTCGCTTTTAGGAGGTTTTCATACTGTACTGCCATTGCTTTCTCTCCTGCAAAATCAGGATTATCCGGATGACTGTTCGCAAGTCCCCATATTTCAATCCCGGAAGCTGCCTGAAACTCAAAAACCTCACCATTTGACTTCGCGTAAACCAAATATAATTCGGATGTATCATCCAAGCCCTTTAATAGCAAAAACACATATTGATAGGTCAGATCGCCAAACACCAAATCCGCTTTGTTTATTTTTAGCTCTTGACTAAATTTAGACAGCAAATGTTCTTCCATGTCATCAATTTCTAATTTTTCTACCGTGTTATCCGGAGAAATCAGATATGCCTCTTGTAGATTATGCTTCTGTAAAATATGGATCTGCATATCCTCTAAAAATGATTCTTCGCTGTAACCAGTCCCATTTTGTGAAACCTGCAAGCCAATCCTGCCGATAACTTCAACTTCTGGATCAATTTTATATTCATACTCTTTATGATTAAAATAGTAATTCACATAAAGTGCTATTCCAGAAACAGCCAGTGCAAAGCAAGATATGATAATTGGCAGGACCTCAATTACTATTCGTGCATCCACTCTTTTTTCTTCCTTTCCTGTTTTGCTTATACAGCAAATAAAATACAGAGATAGAACGTACACCGCAGCACCGCAACAAGTGCCTCAACTGCCAATCTACTACAATGTTGATATCGCTGGATCATTGTATCAGCGGAGCTTTTGATGAAAAGAAAAATATGAACTTGTCCCATCCTTTCAATTCTTATTTTTCTTCTCTTCTTTTTGCATGGGTATCTACATCGGCTGCTATATAGTTCTTCAAAAGGCAATCCCTTAATTCCCAATACATCTATATGTATTTTTTGTACAACTTTTCGATCATAACTTGGAAATCGTCTGCTATGTGGGAATCTTCTTTTACCTTATGAACCACATCTCTTACCCATAAAAGTGTCTTTTTATTGGTTTTTTTCATAAAAAAAAGAAGTATGAAAAGATAGTTCATTTATCTTTTCACACTTCATATTTCAATTCACTAATTTTTTTAAATTTTTAAATTTTAAATTTTTTGATCCAGTCATAGAACCGGTCACCCTGTAATAAGAAAAATAGCGGCAAGAACCTCCATCATCTCGATTCTCACCGCCATTATAGTTCATTCTGTTTTCATTTATTTCTCCCCGCCGCAGTGACCATGACACTCTTTGCCGTCAAAGCAATACGTACACAGTTTACATGCCGGAAGTCCGATCGCCTCCACCAGATCGTCCAGACGGTGATACCGAAGACTCGTAAAGTTCTGTCTCTTTCTGATCTCCTCCACCATCTCGTCATAGCGCTCTGTCGTCGGATCCGCATACTCCGCCAGGATCTCCGGCGTCACTTCTTCCTCACGCTCCTCAATGATCCGTCGTGTGATCAGATCCAGCTCGGATTTGGAGCGGGAGAAATTCAAATATTTACATCCATACAGAAGCGGCGGACATGCCGGGCGGACATGCACTTCTTTTGCTCCGCTCTGATACAGAAATTCCGTCGTCTCTCGAAGCTGTGTTCCGCGCACGATGGAATCGTCGATCAGAAGCAGCTTCTTATTCTCGATCAATGCCTGCACCGGGATCAGTTTCATCCGCGCGATCAGCTCCCGCTGGCTCTGGTTTGTCGGCATAAACGAACGCGGCCAGGTCGGCGTATATTTGATAAACGGTCTCGCATACGGGATCCCCGACTCATTGGCGTATCCGATCGCATGCGCAATCCCGGAATCCGGTACACCTGCCACAATATCCGGCTGCACGCTGTCTCCGTCGCGCTTCGCCAGCATACTTCCGCATTTGTAACGCATTTCTTCTACATTTACGCCCTCATAAGAAGACGTCGGATATCCGTAATATACCCAGAGAAATGAGCAGATCCGCATCTCCTCGCCTGCCGGACTTACCGTCTCCACGCTCTCCGGCGTGATATGGACGATTTCCGCCGGTCCCAGTTCTTTATAATCGGAAAATCCCAGATTGATATACGCAAAATTTTCAAACGAAACACAGTAGCCGTCTTCCCGCTTTCCGACAACGAGCGGAGTTCTTCCGTATTTGTCCCGCGCGGCATAAAGCCCGTCTTTGGTCATCAAAAGGATCGTCATCGAGCCGTCCACAAGTCCCTGCACATAACGGATTCCCTCCACAATGCTGTCCGCCTTGCAGATCAGCGCCGCGATCAGCTCTGTCGCGTTGATCATGCCGCCGCTCATTTCCTGGAAATGAGACCGCCCCTCCTGATATACTTTTTTCAGAAGTTCATCCTGATTGTTGATCTTTCCAACCGTTGCGATCGCAAAGCTTCCGAGATGAGACTGGACGAGCAGCGGCTGCGGCTCATAATCCGAAATACATCCGATCCCGAGATTTCCCTCCAGTTCCTCCACATCTTTCTCAAATTTTGTACGGAACGGAGAGTTCTCGATATTATGGATCGCTCTCTGAAATCCCTGTTCTCCGTACATCGCCATTCCGCCTCGTCTTGTTCCGAGATGAGAATGATAATCTACTCCGTAAAACAATTCCAATGTGCAGTTTTTCTTTGATGCTACCCCAAAAAATCCACCCATGTTTTATTCTCCCTTTCTTCTGTCTTACCATCAAAGGGCAAGGCAACTTCCCGTCCCCTTGCCCACCGTTGATAGTTTACCACGAACCGCCGACAAAAAAAATGGTTCCTCTTGATTTTTCTTATTACTTTAAATTATAAATTCTCATAAGTCACCGGTACAATTTCTCCTGCTTCTCCAACAGTTTCCATATCTTTTTCAGATTCTTATCGGAATGTTCCAGCTCGCGGGAATAGCGGTAGACCACCTCGATCACGTCCTCCTGATCCAATGTCTTCCCGTTTTTCAGCCAGCGCGCCGCCAGAAAATCCCAGATCAGCGCAACGCTTCCCGCCGCCATCTGCGCGTTTACGAAAATCTTCTCATCATAGACCGCGCCGCAGAAATAAGTAAAAATGAAATAGACAAGCAGCTGCTCCGTCAGGATTTCCCGGTCGAATCCCGTCACTTCCGCCCGGGCAAATTCCTTATGGAGATTCCGATACCCTCTCCAGCCGTCCGAAAATAAGATCCGGCTCGTTTCCGTACGCATCTGTTTCCACTCCGGCTGCAGAAGTTCCAGTTTACGGATCATCGCAAACGTCCGGCGTGAAAATGTGTACCGCCGTTTCCAGTCCATTTTATATCGCTCCGCTTTTCTTGCCGCCGCGGAGAAATATGTTTCTTTCCGGTAAGTATCCAACACATCGCCGCAGGAGAACAACGCGCCTTTTTTCACACGTTCCTCCAGATCATGCGCCATTCCGAGCATCAGCATCATCCGGTTTTCCACAGGAAGCCGCCGATTTTTTAAAGTTATCAACATCAGATCACGCGTATCCACAAGATAGGAGTATAAAAACGGATCGAATCCGTCAAATTCTTCCTCTCCCTCTTTTTCATAATTCAGAAATTCCACCGGTTCCTGTCTGCCGACCAACATTCTTGCCACTTCCGGACAGGACAACGAAAGGGAGATTTCCCGGACGCCCTCAAACTCTTCCGTATGACGCGGATACGTCCTGCAAGTCTTACAAAGGCTCTCCTCTCCGAGCTGCTGATACATTTCGCACAAATTATCTTCTTTCAGAAACTTGCATCTGCGAAGCGGATCCTGCCGGAACGTTCCGTCGCGCCAGCAGACCGCCTCTCTTAATTTTTTCCGATAAGGTCCTTTCTCCGCCCGATACCGTTCCAGCGCTTCCTCATCGACAACGATCTGCCAGCCTGCGCAGCAAGTATCTTCACACGCATCCGCCGTACAGGAAAACGCTTCGTAATAATCCGGTATTGTATAAAGCATCTTTCGTTCCTCCTCTTCACTCTGACAAATCTTCCGTCAGGCTTAACATCCTGACTTGATCAGCCTGTAACTGCCGTACCCGCTCTCTTCCACCGAACTTTCAAACAACGCTTTCGCCGCCCGCACAAGCGCTTCCGTATCTTTCACACCGGCGGTCTCATACGGCGAATGCATGGCAAGCTGAGGCAGTCCGATATCCACACAGCAGACCGCAACCTGATTTCCCGACAGATTGCCAAGCGTCGATCCGCCGATCATATCCGCCCGGTTCAAAAAGGTCTGATACGGAACGTCTGCATTTTCGCACAATTGTTTCCACAATGCCGCAGACACACCATCGGTCGTATATTTCTGGTTGGCGCTGTATTTCAGCACGATTCCCTCATTCAGCACCGGACGATTCGTCGGACATGCCGCCTCCGCAAAATTCGGATGCACGGCGTGGGCATTATCCGCCGACACCATAAAGCTCGACGCGATCGCCTGCCGGTATTCTCCCGGCGTTCTGCCGAGCGCCTCGTTGATCCGTACAAGCGTATCCGCAAGAAATGTGGACGCTGCTCCCTGTTTCGTACTGCTTCCCACTTCCTCATTGTCAAACACACAGTGCACCGGAATACTCTCGCACTCTTCTGCCGCAGCCTCCGCGGCGAGAAATCCTTTCAAGGATGCAAATGCGCACTGCAGATCATCCAGCCGTGCGGAAGAAAGAAACGCATCCTCCGCTCCCCAGATCGTTCCTCTGACCCGATTATACAAAAACAGATCGTGTCCTAAAATATCTTCTTCGGAAACGCCCGCCGACTCCGCCACTGTCCGGAGAAATGTTCCTTTTGCGCCGATCATTCCATAGAGCGGAAGCAGTTCTTTCTGCACATTATATTTGTGCCCCTCGTTCGCCTGCCGATCCATATGGACAGCCAGACTCGGGATCAGAAGCAGATCTTTGTCCACGTTCACAAGCTTTGATACGATTCTTCCGTTTTCTCGCACGATCAGACGTCCCGCTACGGAAAGCGGACGGTCGAACCACGGCGCGATCAACATACCGCCGTATTTCTCCACGTTCAATTTCACATATGCTTTTTCCGCTTCCATCTCCGGATTCTCTTTCACCTTAAATGTCGGCGAATCACTGTGGCTCGCCATAATCTGAAATCCGCGAAACCCGCCGTGGACACGACTCTTGATTTTCGCAGACGGGATCCGAAATGCGATCAGCGATGTGCCTCCCCGGATCACATAATATTTTCCACCGGGGGAAAGTTCCCATGCATCCCCCTCCAAAAGCTGCTCGTATTTTTCTGCATCCAACATCCGTTTCATCGTATCAACCGCGTGAAATGCACTCGGACTTTCCCCGATAAATTGAAGTAACTCTTCTGCTGTTTTACTTTCCATTTCTTTCCTCTCCGCATTCTATTCTTTCTGCTCCATCGTTTTCCGCCATTTCCCGGTCCGGTATTCCATAAACGAGATCGCCCAGTTTAAGAACCATCCGATCGGAACGGCAATCCATACCATCGCGATCCCGAAACGCGGCGCCATCGTCACAGCAACGATCACCCGCACAGACAGATTGACCAGATTAGCGATCGTGAACATTTTCATATCTCCTGCGCCGCGAAGCAATCCGTCCACCGCCATTTTAAATCCGATCAGACAGAAGAACCATCCCATGAATTTCAGATAACCGACTCCGGTCGCAAGCGCGGTCTCTGTTCCTCCGCCGCCCAAAAACAATGTGATGATCGGACGATGCGCCGTCTCCAATACAACCACGATCAGAACCGCGCAGGCGATCACCATCCGGTTCGCCGCATGATATCCCTCCACTACACGCTCCTGTTTTCCCGCACCCAGATTCTGTGCCGTGTAAGAGGAAACAGCATTTCCGATCCCTGCCATCGGAACCACGCAGATAGATTCGATCCGCATTGCCGCCGAAAATCCCGCCAACGCTTCCGAACCGAAGCTGTTGACTACGGACTGTACAAGCATCATGCCGATCGAAACGGTGGACTGCTGGAAAATAGACGGAACTGCCACGCGCATCATCGCCCACATTTCCTCTTTATCAAAAATTTTTCCGTTGTATTTTGCTTTCCTGCAAGATTTTTCATCCTGACCGTGTTCGTTTGTCTGCTCCTGACCGCACATTTTGCGCAGTTCTTTTAAAAATACAAAAAATGAGAGAACGGCCGAGATTCCCTGCGCGATCAACGTCGCCCATGCAACACCCGCAACGCCCATTCCGAACTGTGTGACAAATACCACGTCCAGTATCACATTGAACACCGAGGAAAAAATCAGAAAATACAGAGGGATCCGCGATTTCCCGAGGGCGTTGAACATCGCCGAAAGGACATTATACATAAATAAAAAAGGAAGCCCCAGAAAATAAATATTCAGATACTGCACCGAAAGATCCAGTACGTCCGCAGGAGTATTTAAAACGACCATGATCTGTCTGCCGAGCAGAAGACCGATCCCGCCCAGCACGATACTGACTGCCAGAAAGGAAAGCAGTGCGGTAAAGACCGCAGACTTCATATTTTCATATTCTTTCGCGCCAAAATAGCGGCTGACGATCACCGACGCACCGATCCCGCCGCCGATCGCCACACAGATAAATATATTCGTCAGCGCATAGGACGCGCCCACCGCCGCCAATGCCTGTTCACTGACAAAACGCCCGACGATCGCGGAATCTGCCATCGTATAAAACTGCTGGAACAGATTTCCGACGATGATCGGGACAGAGAACAACACGAGCGCAGACAGAGGTTTCTTTTGGATCAGATAATCATTTTTCATTCTTTTCCCTGCTTTTCTCTTTATTTTCGGTGTTTGCCGATGCACAAATATCGCTTAGGCAACACCGTTCGCAATGCGGCGTTGTCCGCGCCGTACACACTTCCCGTCCATGATAGACAAGCCGGTGGCAGAAATCGCTCCCCTCCTTAGGAGGAATCAGTTTCCAAAGTTCCATCTCCACTTTTTTCGGTTCTTTGATCCCATCCACAAGCCCGATCCGGTTCACAAGACGGATACAATGTGTGTCTGTCACGATCGCCGGTTTGCCGAACACATCGCCCACGATCAGATTGGCGCTTTTTCTTCCGACGCCCGGAAGTTTTAACAACTCGTCAAAATCATCCGGAACCTGTCCGCCGTATACGTCCCGGATCATCCGCATGCAGGCGCTGATGTCCCGCGCCTTGCTTTTCCCAAGACCGCAGGGGCGCACGATCGCCTCGATCTCTTCCGCCTCTGCGGCTGCAAGCGCCTCCATCGTCGGATATTTTGCATAGAGATCTTCCACGACCACATTGACCCGCTCATCCGTACACTGTGCCGCAAGCCGCACGCCGACAAGCAGCTTCCATGCATTGTCATAATCCAGCGTACACGCGGCGTCCGGGTATTCCCGGCGGAGCCGTTCGATCACCTCCGCCGCCAGCTTCTGCTTCTTTTTATCTCCTGTCTGATAAAGCATTTCTTTTTTTATTTGTTTTGCCATCACGATACCGCCTTTTCTTTCCATTTTCCTCTTTTATAGCAGACTGCCGTCATCACCGCGCCGATCAGCCATGAGATCAGAAGTGAAACAAAGATACATTCTTTTCTGCCCTGCGGGAACTGTGTGCTTCTTGTCAGATACACCAAACCGTACGCCAGCGGTACACGGATGATGATCGTCATGACCAGTGAGATCCACATCGGCGTCATCGTGTCGCCCGCGCCGCGCATCACACCGGACAGGCACTGGATCACTGCCATCGCAATGTAGCCGACCGCAAGGATGCGCATCATATTCATACTCATTTCCACCAACGCTTCCGTATTCGTGAAAATGCTCATCAGACTTCTTCCGAACAACAGGATCCCGGCCGTGATCGCCGCCGACACGCCAAGCCCCATCAGAGTTCCCTGTTTCGCGCCCTGGGTGACACGGTCATGGGCGCGCGCGCCGATGTTCTGTCCCGCATACGTTGTCATCGCCGTTCCGAATGAGAAGTTCGGAAGCATCGCAAATCCATCCACACGCATCACGATCACATTTGCCGCAATAAACTGTTCTCCAAAACTGTTGGTCAGCGACTGTACGACCAGCATCGCCATGGACATGATCGCCTGCGTCACCCCCGACGGTACGCCGAGTTTGATGATATTCATCGTATGCATTTTACTCAGACGCATGTAAGACCATTTCATATCAAATAAATCCCGCATACGCGCCAGTTTCCACAGGCAGAGGATCGCCGAGACTGCCTGTGCGATCACGGTTGCCAGCGCAACTCCCGCAACGCCCATCTTAAACTGTGCGACAAACACCAGATCCAGCACGATATTGGTCACACTTGCCACGATCAGATAGACAAGCGCGGAGATCGAATCCCCCAGTCCGCGGAGCACACCGCTCAAAATATTGTAATATGCCATTCCTGCCGCACCTAAAAATAAAATATGCAGATAGGACGTACACCAGTCCAGAATACTGTCCGGCGTCCCGAGCAGAACGAGCAGCGGACGGGACAGCATCGTCGCAACCACCATCACAAACAGGGACGCCAATCCGGTCAGCACGATACAGCTTCCGATCGTGCGGGACAGATCCTCCCGGTTTCTCGCCCCGAAATACTGGGACACCATAATGCTCGCGCCCACACTGATCCCGATAAATAATACGATCAAAAGATTTAAGATCGGTCCGGCGCTTCCGACTGCCGCAAGCGCGTTGTCTCCCACATATTTTCCAACGACCACACTGTCCACAGTGTTATATAACTGCTGTGCGATATTTCCGATCAGCATCGGAACCGTAAAAATCAGGATGTCCTCCCACGGACGCCCCACGGTCATATCGACCGGCGCAAATAATTTCTTTAACCACTCCATAATTTCCCTCTCATCTTCCAGCGTCAAACGGAGGGGAGACTCTCACGCTCCCCTCCGTCCTGCTGTTTCCACCTGTTTCATTGCTATTTTTTCATTCGTATTTTTTCACCGCTATTTTTCTACTGATATTTTTCCATCAGCATTTTTTCATCAGACGTACATAAAATTCTACGGTTTTCACCAATGTACTGACCGGAACACGTTCGTTGTTTCCGTGGATCATACCGCGCTCTTCCTTGGAGAGCTTCATCGCGGAGAATTTATATACCCGGTCTGTGATCCGGCAGTAATGCCACGAATCGCTGCACGCCATCATCAGATACGGCGAGACAAGCGCTTCTTTCCATGTGTCCGCAACTGCCTGACAGAGTGTCTCCCACTCCGGACAGGATGTGTCTGATTCGATGGACGGATTTCTTCCCTCATATACAGATACTTCGATCTTCGGATTGTGGATCACTTTTTCCAGATAATCCCGCGCCGATTCTACGGTATCATTTCCGATCAGCCGCAGGTTCATTCCGACGGAAGCTTTCGGCGGGATCACGTTGAATGCCTTTCCGCCCTCCATTTTTGTGACCGCACAGGTTGTACGGAGCATCGCGTTCAGTTCTCCGCCCGCTTTTTTGCAGACTTTATCGAACAAGCCCTCAAAACACCAGAGATTTGCAAACAAGATCTTATACAGGAATGTCGAGTGCCGTCCCAATGTGTCCAGCATCTCCCGCACCGGTTTTGTCATCTGTCTTGGGAACGGATGCTTCTCCACATCGGTCACAGCCTGCGCCAGTTCTCCCACGATCGTATGTACCGGAGGCATCGACGCATGTCCGCCGCCGCTCTTTGCGTGAAATTCAATATTTGTCAGACCTTTTTCCGCAATACCGATCAGCGCGCATTCCCGATCCACGCCCGGGAATACATTGTCCACAACGGCTCCGCCCTCGTCGACGACCATTGCCGGATGGATCCCTTTTTCTTCAAACCAGTCCACGATCGCCGGACAGCTTTCGCCATTGACTTCTTCCTGACCGGAAAATGCAAAGTAAATATCATGCTCCGGTACGAAGCCCTCCGAGATCAGTTTCTCTGCCGCTTCCATGATTCCGCACAGCGTTCCTTTCGTGTCCAGCGTTCCTCTTCCCCAAAGCACGCCGTCTTCCACGATCCCGTCAAATGCCGGTTTCTCCCACTGGCTTTCTTCCACCGGAACAACATCGTAATGAGACATCAGCACGATCGGATCTCCCTCGTGTTTTCCTCTCCAGCAATACAGGATCCCGTTCACACCATGAAAGGTGCGTTCACACGTCTCATGGATTTTCGGATACATCTCCGGAAGCAATTCTCTGAACTTTAAAAACTCCCTTTTGTCGATCAGAGAATCATCATTGTAAGAAATCGTCTTACACCGGATCATCTCCTGCATATCTTTCACGATCTTCTCTTCATTTAATTCGACGGTTTCCTGAGAACGTTCCCGTTCCGGCTTCGGCGTAAACATCGCCGCGCGGATCAAAAGTACCGCCAGAAAGATCAGCACTGCCGCCCCTATGATCATAAAAACTGTTGTCATACTATCCCAACTTCCTTTCTGTCACATTTTATAATTTTCCTTTTTTATAAAGTACACGCGCAGAGCCGATCGCGATCAACGCTCCTACCGGAACAAGTACGCCGACAGAACCGGACAGTGACGGTACAAGTAAAAATAATACGACCATAAATACAAGCGGCGCAATCGCAATCTTCCAGTTTTTGCTCACATAGACAACCGCAAGTCCGCCGAACAGCGCCGGCAGTATATTGTCGAATGCCGGTTTGATCGCCGGATTTTCCAAAAGCGGAGTCAGCGGCACGAGAAGCGCCACGCCAAGTGCGATCACCGCAGTCGTCACGATCGAAGACGTCGCCACCGCGATCGTCGAGATCACTTCGCCCTCATCCGTTCCCGGTTTCGTTCCTGCATTTTCCATCGCAGTCAGCGCCGCCGGAACTTTTAAGTTCGTCAGGTTGCCGGTGACAAACGCCAGATAAGAGCTTGCCGTTCCAAGCATCGGTACAAACGTCAGTACTTCGATCAGACCCACCGTCCAGAAGATCGGCGCCACCCCGAGAAGTCCTTGAAGAACCGGTTTCCATCCCGGCCATGCCCCATAATAGATACAGGTGATGATCGGGTAAGAAAAGATCATGCCAAGCGCGCTTAAGATCCAGATTCTTCCATATATATGTGTCATTTCCTCATAGCTTCTTTTCTTCATTGTCCTCGCCTCCTATCCGATCATCGGTGTGATCACTACCGCAAATACCATCGCTCCAAGCATACTGATCGGCAATGCATAATTTTCCAGCCACTTCATGTTGCATTTCTTGATCAAAATACCGCAGATTCCCATCAGCAATGCGGAGAACAATAAAACAAAGATCGGGATCCATCCTTTCAGACCGGAACGGATATCGGAGAACACCATTCCTAAAAATGCGGAGATCATACCGAGGAACATCGCCGTCATCAGGATGTCGCCCCACTTACCGTCCTTATTCTTGATCTTCATCAGACCGCCCTGGATCTTCTTGATAAACAGCGGAACCCACAACAGTCCCGGAAAGATCCCCAGTGTCATAACCCACGCGATCGCCGTGTACACCTGCGGATCGGTAATTGTCTCCGAAAGGGAGATCCCAAGCGCATTCGCCGTGGACGTCGCCGCCGGAAGCTCATAGGTGATCGCGCCGATGACGCTCAGACGCAGCCACGGAAGCGGCAGCCCAAGAAACTTCGATAATGTGATCACGCCCAACAGGATCGAAACCGCCGGCGCGATCGTAAAGATCGCCGTGGAGACCATTGTGCGGCGCATCTGCGCCGTATCGATCCCCAGCTCTTTTCCGCGCCGGTACGCGCGGATCAGGAAAAACAATGACTGTGCGATCACAAACACGATAATCGCCCCCGCCAAAATAAACAATATAGATGCATTTGGATGAAACTTCATGCCCCTCTCCTCCTATTTTTACCCTCATTTGTATTTATATAATGTAAGCGCCATGTACACGGACGCCGTCCTTACCGCAGATTTTCCAATACGGATGTTCCGATCGTCCCCTCCGGCATTTCCACCTCAAAATTGTCCGCGATCGTCGCTCCGACTCTCGCAAACGTCTCTCCGTCTTCCAGTTTTCCGGATTCTTTCATCGACGGAGAATACAGCAAAAACGGAACCTGCTCTCTCGTGTGATCGGTTCCCGTATGGGTCGGGTCGTTGCCATGATCCGCTGTGATGATCAGAAGATCGTCTTCCCGCAGTTTTTCCATCAGAATGCCGAGCTTTTCATCGAATTTCTCCAATTCATGAGCATAACCTGCCACATTCCGGCGATGTCCCCACAGTGCGTCAAAATCTACCAGATTTGTAAAACAAAGTCCGGTAAACTCCCGATCCGCGATCTCGATCGTCTGCTCCATTCCATGCACAGAACTCTTGGATTTGTTGGACTCGGTCAAGCCCTCCCCGTCAAAGATATCAAAAATCTTTCCCACGGAGATCACATCGTATCCCGCGTCTTTCAGCGCATTCAACGCAGTTCTTCCATACGGTTTCAGCGCATAGTCATGCCGGTTGCTCGTACGTTTGAACTCACCTTTTTTTCGTCCCACATACGGACGCGCGATCACCCGTCCGACTTTCCATTCATCTTTCAGCGTGATCTCCCGCGCGATCTCACAGCATCGATATAACTCGTCAAGTCCGAACGTCTCCTCATTTCCACAGATCTGCAGCACAGAATCCGCCGATGTATAGACGATCATATGTCCCGTTGCGATCTCCTCCTCCGCAAGTTCGTCTAAGATCTCTGTCCCGCTTGCGCTCTTATTTCCGATGATCACATGTCCGGTTCTCCTTGACAATTCCTCGATCAGTTCCGGCGGAAATCCGTGCTCGGAAAATGTCTTGAACGGCTTTGTGATATGAAGCCCCATCATCTCCCAATGTCCGGTCATCGTATCTTTTCCGGTACTCGCCTCCCGCAGATTCGCGTAATAACCAAGCGGTCTCTCCATCGGCTCCACCTGTTTCAGCGGATGAAGATTGGCGATCCCCAGCTTCTGCAGATTCGGTATATGAAATTCTTCCATGTTCTCGGAAATATGTCCCAGTGTATCTGTGCCCTCGTCGCCGTATTCAGCCGCGTCCGGCAATGCTCCTGCACCCAAAGAATCTATCACGATCGTAAATATTCTCTTATATTTTTTCATTCCGGCTCCTCTCTTTTTGCATCTCTTTTTCTGTCTCTTTTCGCCTCTGTTTTTGCGTCTCTTTCTGCATTATACCTCCCTTTCCTTGTCTCACGCAAGAGTCAAAAAAGAAAAAGACACACGTCAATTCCGTGTGCCTCTCTATACGATCATCGAATCTCTTGATCCCCTCAAAAAATCATTTACCATATATTCATAACATGCTGCAGTCCCAACGACACCAATGTAATACCGATCCAGCAGGACAATCCCATCAAAATTGGTTTCGCACCGCTTTTGATCAGTTTTACTACATCTGTCTGAAGACCGATCGCTCCCATTGCCATCACGATAAAGAACTTGGACAGATCTTTCATCGGAAGAAATACTTCTGCCGGAACGCCTGCTGCCACTGCCACTGTTGTGATCACGCTTGCTCCGATAAAAAACAGGATGAAGAACGGAAATACCTGACGCAGCGATATCTTCCCGCCGTTTTCCGACTCCGCTTTTCTCGCCCTCCGAACTGCCAATACAAGTGTGATCGGGATGATCGCCAGCGTTCTTGTCAGTTTTACCGTCACCGCCTTGTCCAACGTCTGTGTTCCGAGATGGTAAATACTGTCCCATGTCGACGCAGCGGCGGTCACGGACGACGTATCGTTCACCGCTGTTCCCGCAAAAATCCCGAACGCATCTCCCGAGGTCGTAGAAAATCCGATCGCCGCTCCCAGCGCCGGAAACGTCAATGCCGCCAGAATATTAAACAGAAAGATCACTGAGATCGCCTGCGCCACTTCTTCTTCATCCGCATCGATGACCGGAGCGGTTGCCGCAATCGCCGAACCGCCGCAGATCGAAGATCCCACACCGACCAGTGTGGATATATTTCCCGGAATATCCAATGCCCGATGCAAAATGTAGGCGATCACAAGTGAAGTTGTGATCGTACAGATTATAATAGGAAGAGACTGCTTTCCGGTCTGCATCACGACTTCCAGATTCATCCCGAATCCAAGCAGCACAACCGCATACTGCAAAATCTTTTTAGACGTAAATTTGATCCCGGCTCCAAACGGTTCATATCGTTTCACCAGCGGCGCGAGGATCATTCCCGCGAGGATCGCAAACACAGGTCCTCCGATGACCGGAAACTGACCGCCCAGCAAACTAGCCGGCACCGCCAGCCCGATACATAATAAAATACCTTTCCAATTTTCCTTGATAAACTTCATCCTCATTCTCCTTTTATCCTCTGATCGATTTACTGATTGTTTTACCGATCGATCTGCTGATTTCATCACTGTTTTATCTGCTGCTTTATCTGCTATTTTATCTGCTGTGCCGCATGGACTGCAGCGATCGTTCCGTCCGCGACCGCGGTCGCCACCTGACGTACTTCTTTCACCCGGATGTCTCCTGCCGCATAGACACCCCTGATTTTCGTTTCCATATGTTCGTCCACCGGTATAAATCCATCCTGCAATTCCAGCGCCTGATATAGTTCTGTATTTGGAACTATTCCTGCATAAACAAAAATCCCGCATCCCGGATCCTCGATCATTTCAATCGCGCCTGTCTTTTCATCCGAAAGCTCCAGTGATTCCACTTGATCCACTCCGTAAACTGCATGGAGTCTCGATCTCAGCCGAAATTCTATGTTCGGCGTCCGGCTGACTTTCTCCTGAAATTCCGCAATACAGCCTAATTTTTCTTCAAAATGTACGATCGTCACTTTAGAAGCGTATTTTGCCAGATACAATGCTTCTTTGACTGCGCCGTCAGCGCCGCCCACCACATAAACATGCCGTCCCTGATATGCATCTTTATCCCGTGCCGCATTCATCGCCATTCCTTTTCCTGTCAATTCCGTTTCTCCCGGAATACCGAGACGGCGCGGCGACGTTCCGTTTGCAAGGATCACTTTCTTCCCCTGCACCAGCCCACAGTCGGTATAAATGAGTTTGATCTCCCCTTGTAGTTCTACCCCTTTCACTTCCGCATGCATGATCTCCACACCGGTGTTCTCCAATTGCCGGTTCAGCCGTTCGGCAAATGTCTCGCCTGTTTCCGCTTCCAAGACCGCCGCATAATGCGTCACAGTCGATACCTTTCCGATCAAACCGCCCACTCTGTTTTTTTCGATCACAAGTGTATTTTTTCCTCTGCTCGCCGCATAAACTGCCGCGCTGACTCCTGCCGGACCTGCCCCGATAATTACGATATCATACATATTCTTCTCCTCCTGCCTGATCTGACTTCCGCTTACGCTTCCTATCACTCATTTTTCATTTTCTCTTGTTCTTCCTTACTATAATCCCGGTTTATCATTTTGTAAAATTATAATAATTGATATAATCATAAATATTTGTTATGATAAAATCAAAACAAACCGGAGGTGACCACTATGTTAGATTTTCGTGCTGAAACATTTCTTGCCGTCTGCAAATATATGAACTTCACACACGCGGCAGACGCATTGAACCTTACCCAGCCGGCGGTTTCCCAACATATCAAATATTTGGAAAACCGCTATCATGCACCTTTATTTCTAAGGGAAAATAAAAAGCTGACGCTGACCCCGGCAGGAGAAATCCTGCGTTCAGCGCTTGAGACTATGAGAAATGATGAGACAACGATCGAAAAACGGATGAAAGAAAGTCTTTCCGCCAAAAAAGTTCTGACATTCGGAGTCACAATGACAATCGGCGAATATGCCATCGTTCCTGCACTTTCAAAATTTGTGAAGCTGCATCCGGATACGGATTTTCATATCCGCTATGGAAATACGCAGACCCTGCTTTCCGCTCTCCACGAGGGAACGATCGATTTCGCGATCGTGGAGGGCTATTTTCAGAAAGAAATGTATGAAACCCGGGTATACCGTACCGAAGAATATATTGCCGTCGCTTCCGGCAACCATCATTTTACAAAGTCGGTTCGCACACTTTCCGATCTGACAAGCGAACGGCTCCTCGTGCGCGAACCCGGCTCCGGTACCCGCGCCGTCCTCGCAAAAACACTGGCGCTGAAAAATATGTCGATCCGGGATTTTGCCCATATTATTGAAGTGGAAAATATCCATACGATCGTTTCTCTCCTGCGCCACGACTGCGGCATTACATTTCTTTATAAAGCCGCAGTGGAAGAAGAGATCCGATCCGGTGTGCTACGGCAGATTCCGCTTTCCGATTTTATGGTAAAACATGATTTCACATTTCTTTGGAATAAAAACAGCATTTTTTCAAAAGAGTATGAGGAGATTTTTGAAGAATTGAAATGAAATCACCTTTTTATACCATTTCCTCAAACAATGCCTCTGTATCGTTAAAAAATAACTCTGTCTGGTTATCTTCTACTGAATCTCCACTTTTACTTCCTGTCTGCTTCTAGTTTAAAATTACTAATTTTAAACCTAGTAATTCTATAATCGGTTTCACATATTGCATTAAAAAAAGAGGGAACCACGTCCCTCTTTCCGATTATACAACACCCTCGCTTTGATTCATTTCAATCATTCTTGTTGTTCTTTAAAAATAAAATTCCTCCAATCACGATTATGACTATCCCTAATATTCCGACAATTCCAGTAAAAATTATCATAGGGTCTGAATTCCCGCCATTCTCCTTTAGTGGAATGACTGCCCCTGCAAGTCCGGTAGCACTAAAATAGATTCCGGCGATCACAAATACAATTCCCAACCACCTTTTTCTACTGAATCCTTTCAACTCTTGTTTTCCATCATCATCTTCTAGAGCTGTTCTCTTACTTGCATGTTCTTCCATCATCGCATTTCTCCATTATCATTAATAATGTACTTCACCAATTCCATATTCTTTTGCCAAAGCATCTCTCATTTTTTCCGCATCAGCAACTTTCCCCGTCCACATATAAATACTTTCCACCGCTTGATTTATTAACATTCCCAAACCATCAATCGTCATCGCGCCACGCTTTTCTGCTTCTTTCAAAAGTTGCGTATGGGGATGGTTTGGAATCACATCACATACGATCATGCTTTCTTGAATTGTGTCAAAATCAATGTCCGGTTTTTCATTTACATTCGGATATAAGCCTATACTTGTTGTATTTATCAATAAATCTGTATCCTCATCTATCTTCATCGTATGATCCCATTCTTTATAGGACACTTGCATTTTGGTATATTTCTCAAGTACTTCTTTTAATTCTAAGCCTCTTGATTTTGAGCGATTTATAATCACTAATTCCTTTGTTCCTGCATTTGCCAACTCTACTGCAATTGCTCTTGCCGCTCCGCCAGCCCCAAGCATAACCACTTTCTTATCCATTAAAGATACATCCGCATTAATAAGAGATCGAATAAATCCTTTTCCATCTGTATTTTGACCATACAGTTTTCCCTCTTTCACATATACTGTATTAACGGCTCCCATTATTTTTGCATCTTCTGCAACATAGTCCAGATATTTCAAAACTTCTACTTTATGAGGAATTGTCAAATGAATCCCTTTCATATTCAACGCCGGCAACGCTTTCATCGCATCTCCCAAATCAGCCGGTTTTACTTCAATCGTTAAATATCGATATGGAATTTTAAGATCTTCAAAAGCGGCTTGCGCTACAACAACTGTCGGATTCTCATCAACCGGATAACCAAATACTCCTACCAGTTCTTCTCGATATGATTTCATCATCTAAATCTCCTCCTTTACAGTCTCAATATCTTCAATTCCAAGTATCTTTTCAATTCCTTTCACAGCTAATTGATGATCTTGTATATGGGACATTCCCGATACCGCTACTGCACCGATCACTCCACACTCTCTTACATAAATCGGAAAGCCGCCTCCCATGTTTCCATACACTGTGGAATCCAAATGTCCGTCCTTATAAATATCATCCTCACCAACATAAGGCATATAATAAACTCTTAAAGAGCTTCGATGCAGCATATTAACCGTGTTTATTTTTCTTTTCAACCAAATATCATTAAAATTATTAGTTCCCGAAAATCCATATCGAAAAACCTGATATCCGTTAATCCAAATTTCTGCCGCTATCGAGCACTTTTTCTTTCGCGCTTCCTCAACAATTATGCTCCCAAGCTCCCAGGCATCTTCATTATCAAAATGATCAAACCGTAGAACTTGCTCTTGTTTTTCTATTATTTTATAATTATCTGATTCTAAGGACACCTATTTTCCTCCTGTTTTTTCTTTTACCCATATGTCAGGTCGTCTGACTGTTTTTCCATTTAATGTAACATCCCGATATCGCCAAGATCCTGTCTCCGATACAATTTCCTGCTTATCGCCATTTATAATATAAGTATCCTCTAGTTTCACTCCTGCAATTGTTGGATTCCAAGAGTATCCTTGATGGTCACAAACGCACTCTGTTGATCTTTCATTTGTGCAATAGTCCCTCGTCAAATACCCCAACGCTCCCCCCTGGTGATGTAAATGAAAATCTTTTTCATATCCCTCTGCTTCATACACCGCATATGCCTTTTCCAAAATTTCCCGAGACAGAACCCCTGCTTTTGTATTTAAAATATACGTCGCATCTATTTTTAAAAGGGCATCATACCTGTTTTGAAGTTCTTGTGTAAGAGGCTCAAAGCTGATAATTCTGCTCATGGAAATCGTAAGTCCATATTTTTGTCCGCAGATTGCAACCATTGCATACTTTTCAATCATTTTTTCTGTCGGGATCGGATGTCGATACTTATACATCCGATCATCAGAAGCTACAAGACATACCGGAACCTGATAGCCTTTTGCCATTAATTTTCCGGTCACATTCCCGGCAACCTCCAATTCAGTTTCCCCCGGAACTATTTGTTTTACGGATTCTTCTAATATCTGTGCGCATTCCAAACCAATTTCACGCATACGTTTTTCTTCTTCCGCAGTAAGTGTATAACGCAATTTCTGAATTTTATCCGCAATATTTATAGTTCCGTAAATCCCCGAATCACTGCCTGCCCTTTTTCCCTGCAAATAAGGTTTCAATCTTTCTGATTCATCTTCATGCCACAGATAACTAATCAATTCAAAACTTCCATCAACCAATTCCTCTTCCATTACGCGAAACTGCTCACTTGAATTACATATAACATATGCATTTTCTTTATCCACTAATATCTTTACAGCCGCATCCATTGTTCCTTTGTCCACAAATCCACTTTTTCCTCCTGTAACCCAGAAAAAGTTTGGTGTCAAAGTTAACAGAACCGCATCTAACCGCTCTTCCTCCATCAACTTTCTTATACGACTTAGCTTCTCCTCGATCTCCTTTGTCATAATCATTCCGCCTTCCTTTATAGCACGAAAAGTCAATGTAATCCGATCACTTATAATTTAAGCAATTCTTTAAACCTACTATACTTTTCTTCCCATAATGCTTCTTTTTCAGGTATAAATTCCACTATATCAAACGAATTCTTGATAATAGACCGACCTTCTTCTAAATTTTTTATCTCTCCGTAACTTCGCATCTGAACGATCAAATTTCCAACAAGACCGGCTTCGTACGCTCCTACGCACACATTCTTTTGACAGGCATTTGCTGTAAATTGATTTAACAGAACATTTTTTCCGCCTCCTCCTAAAACATAAATTTCTTCAAATTGATATCCTAATATCTCCTCCATCTTTTCCAACACATACCGATATTTCAGTGCCAGACTTTCCAAAACTATTCTCACAATTTCGCCAAATTCTTCTGGTTCTCCTTGTCCTGTCTTTTTACAAAATTCTTTCACTTTATCCAACATATTCCCTGGCATATAAAAAGACTCATCATCTGGATCAATCACCCATTGACATTCACGAACATTTTCTGCCTCTTGGCGTACAAAAGAATAAGAACATTCCTTTTTTATACGTCTTTCATAATCATTTTGACATTCTTGCAAAATCCAAAGTCCCATCACATTTTTTATCATCCGATAACGATAATCTATCCCGCCCTCAAATGCAATATTATGATAAAATGTCTCATCTGTTAATATCGGTTCCTCCACTTCCGTCCCAATGACAGACCATGTACCGCTGCTGATATATGCCACTTTTTCTTTCGTCGTCGGAAGCGCTGCAATAACAGAAGCCGTATCATGCCCGCATACTGAAACAACTCGAATATTTTTATACTGTAGTTCCGGATTCCAATTTCCGTATATCTTTCCCACCATCGTACCTGTCGGAACAATCCCCGGAAAAATATCTTCTCGTATCCCTATTTGTTTCATAATCCCCTGATGCCAGTCTTTTGTCTTCCAGTCCATCATTTGTGTAACCGATGCCAACGTATATTCTGTTTGCATTTCACCAGTAAGAAAATAGCCCAATAAGTCTGGTATCAAAAGGGCATGACTGCACTGATCCAACAGATATCCATTCTCTTCTTCCACCATAGCTGCCATTTGCATTACAGTATTAAAAGAAGCTATTTGATTACCTGTTTGCATATAAAACTTGCGTTTGGAAATTTTCTTATAAATTTCGTTTTCTTTTTGCTTTGCTCTCTCATCTCTGTAACAATAAACTTGATTTATCAGCCGTCCCTGTTTGTCCAGCAAACCAAAATCATTACAGAACGAATCAATCCCAACACTTAATTCGTCAGCCCTCAGTTTATCTGCTGCTTTCGATATACCTTTTTTTAAATTCAAATAAATATTCAGAATATCCCAATACATCGTATTAGCTGCACAAATCTGTCTATTGGGAAAACGATGAACTATCTCAGTTCTTAAAACTCCGTCTTCTAATTCTCCTAACATCATTTTCCCACTGCTGGCTCCCAGATCAAAACCTAAGTATTTCATGTCTCTCCATTCCCGACATGTTCTTCTCTAATTCTCCGCTATCAAAACTTTTACTTTTTGCCTGTTCAAATTATCCTGTTCCTGTCTTTCAAGCTGACGATCACTGATCAAATAATCAACGCAAGCTATGTCTGCCAGCTGTACTCCACCTTTTCTTCCAATCTTCGTATGATCTGCCGTAATATACACCGTCTGGGCAAGATTGATCACATTTCTCTTTACCTCTATCTCATGTATACTTCCGTCATACAGTCCCCCTTCCGTATCCACTCCATAACAAGATATAAATGCCTTGCTTGGCCAAAACTTTTTTGACATCTCATTTGCCATATCGCCAACACAGGAATAATTCTTATACCGGAAAATTCCTCCCAAGGAAATAAACACAAAATTTTCATTTGTATATCTTGTGCTTTCCAACAAAATCCGAATCGAATTTGTTACGATCGTCACGGAATACTCCGGATTAATGTTTTTTAAAATAGAGAGATTTGTAGAACTATTGTCGATAAAAATCGTATCTCCATCCTCAATTACCGATGCTGCTTTTTTGCCAATCCTTTCTTTTTCTTCCAAGCATTGAATCTCTCTCATCAAATATGGATATTCCAGAGATTGTTGGGTAGTACTTATACTAACAGCACCTCCATGAGTCCTCTTCAGTAATCCGTCTTTTTCCATTTCACTCAAATCTCTCCGTACTGTCTCTTTACTAACCTTAAGTTCTTTCGAGAGTTTTTCTACTTCTACTCGCCCATTACTCTCTAATTTCTTCATTATCTTTGTTTTTCGCTCAATACTATAATTTTTTGTTCTCATCCGTATTTCTCCCATACTACAAATTAATATGGTAATATTATACAGTAAAAAAAGGATTTATGGCACTTATTATATCACTTTATCTTATTTCACCGCTAAATTTAATACTATCCACCATTACTGCAATAAAAATAATAACTCCTCTGAAGATCGTATAAGAATACGCCGAAGCTCCCATCATAGTCAGACCATTTATAATCGCCTGTATCATTACAATTCCGACAATAGCCCCCGGTAAAACACGTCCTTTTCCTCCGAAGAGACTCGCACCGCCTATAATCGCAGAAGAAATAACTACAAATTCATCTCCTTGTCCAAAATTTGGATTAATTACACTAAGATTGCAGGCGCTTAGCATCCCGGCAATACCTGCAAGGGTACCGCAAATCGCATATGCAAGAAAAACGGTTTTCGTTCCGTTAATCCCCATTTTATTTGCACCAACCAGATTATTACCGCAGGCAAATAACTGCCTTCCAAATTGCGTCGATGTCAAAACAAAATGAGCCAAAAGCACAACAGCAACAAATATAAACACAAATACTGATATTCCACATATTTTTGCATTTGCAAATTCCATAACAGAACTATCTAAAAATACCATTTGCTGATTCGTAAAAAGTAAACCCAATCCTTTTGCAACAGAATAAGTTGCCAGAGTTACAATAAATGGAACAATCTTTACCTTTGCCACAAAAAATCCATTAATACACCCGATCAAAAGCCCACACAATGCGGATACTAAAAACGATGCAATCAACGGCAGCCCCAATGAATTTAATACAGTAGCTCCCACCACTGCGGAAAAATACATATTCATAGATACTGAAATATCAATCCCTGCCACGATCATAACAAAAAACATGCCCACTACTGCAATACCAAGTACAGAAGAGGATTTCAAAATCAGAAGGAGGTTATTTAAAGAAAAAAAGTTCGGCTGCTGCACTGTAAAAAAAACTACCATAATAGCAAAGATAATATACAAACCATATGTGCAGAAGAAATCCACGAATTTTCTGCCTGTCTCTAATGAAAATGTCTGTTTTTTCGCTTTCTCCATTATTTCACACCTCCACTGCAAATTTCATGATATCCTCAGGAACATATTCCTCTTTCTTCAACTCTCCGGTAATCCTATTATTGCTCATTACCAATATTCTGTCGCACACACCCATAAGTTCTTCAATCTCAGAGGAAACCATCAATACACAAGAATTTTTCTTAGCTAAATCCTGTATAATCGTATATATCTCATATTTTGCGCCAACGTCCACGCCTCTCGTTGGTTCATCCAACAAAAAGATCTTCGGTTCCCGAAGCACCCATTTTGCAAACACTATCTTCTGTTGATTTCCACCGGAAAGCGTTCCCGCCGTTTGTTTGTTCGGATCAAATGTTTTCACATTTAAACTCTGTACCATCTTTTCGGTATTTTCCCGTTCCTGTGCAGCATCCATAAACATCAAATTTTTCTTATGTTCACGCAGGCTGGACAAAACAATATTCTCTTTTAAAGATTTCGGAATAAGCAGCCCCTCTTCCCGACGATTTTCTGTAATAAATGCCATTCCATTTCGAATACAATTCTGTGGATTTACCGGTGCAATTTTTTCTCCTTTATAATAAAGTTCGCCCTCATCCATCGGATCCAAACCAAAAATACACCTCAATAATTCTGTTCTTCCGGCTCCCATCAAGCCGAACATCCCAACAATTTCCCCCTCCTTGATATTGAAATTAACATTTTGAAATCGTCCGTTTTGGCAGATATTTTTTACTTCAAATGCTACTTCTTTTATTTCTTTCTGACAAATTGGATAAATATTGGTAAGCTCTCTTCCAACCATTTCTCTAATTACTGTATTCGTATCAAGCTCTTTTGTTTTCCTTTGAGAAATAATCTCCCCATCACGCAAAACTGCGATTTCATCTGTATGTTCAAATACATCTTCCAAAATATGTGAAATGAAAATAATTGATTTTCCTTGCGCCTGCATCTTATGCATAATTTCAAATAATTTATCTTTTTCTTTATTTGAAAGAGATGTTGTCGGCTCATCAAAAATTATAATTCTGGAATCTTTCATAATTGATTTTGTAATTTCCACCATTTGTCGTTGTCCCATAGAAAGATTTCCTATTATATCATCCGGTGAGATTCCCGTATCTCCCAATTCATCCATTTTTTCACATACAATTTTTTTCATTTCTTTTTTATTGATATTTCCAAGTTTGCTCCTCTTCATCTCTGTAATAAAGAGGTTTTCCATAACCGTCAAATTCGTAAAAAGATTCAATTCCTGTTGAACAAAAGCGATTCCTGCATCGCTGGATACTTTAGGATTGACAGGCTCAAAGGATTTTCCTTCCAAAAAAATCTCTCCGCCATCTCTCGGATAAATTCCTCCCAGTACATTCATCAATGTGGACTTTCCTGCTCCATTCTCTCCAACAAGCCCTAGTATTTCCCCCTTTTTTAAAGAAAAAGTAATGTCTTTTAATACCTTGACGGTCGCAAATGATTTTGTAATCCCCTTTAATTCTAAAATATTTTCATTCATTTTATTCACTTCCAATCTGTCGTCTTACCCCTATTCTAAAGTCAACTATTGAGCTAAACTCTTCTTCGTTTTGATCAAGTCGAGACTTGCTGCAACAAGAATAATCAGACCTTTAATCAAAGTAATCATATAATACGGTACGTTCAAAATATTCAGAACACTGCCTATCATTGTAATGAGCAGCGCCCCCATTACCGTATTGATAACTTTACCTCTTCCGCCTAATGGGCTTGTTCCACCAACAATGATACTTCCCATAATATCATTAAACATGGTACTTCCGTAATTTACAGAACCGCTCTGCATATACGCCAATTCGATCACTCCTGCAATTCCTGCACACAAGCCACTTATAACATATATTTTGAAAATTGTTTTTTTCGTAGAAATGCCAGAAATTAACGATGCCTTTGGATTTGTTCCTACGGCATAGAGCTGACGTCCAAGTAAAGTCTTAGTCAATAATATATGTATACATACTGCTACCAGAACTGCTACAATCAAAATATACGGTATAATAAAAATACTACCATTTCCAAATTCTCCAAATGCAGCCGGCATTCCTGTGACACTTGCTCCACCTGTATATACAACTGCCAGACCATTTGCTAACATCTGTGTGGCCATAGTGACAATAAACGATGGCATTTTAAAAGTAACAACTGAAAATCCATTTATAATTCCAAATCCTATTCCTAACAATAGCATTACTACTATTCCAAGAAAAATTGCAAGACCACTCCCGCCTAATGCACCGCTAGTACTTATAATAGATCCTCCTACAACAGTTGTCAGCGCAAGTAATGCAGAACTGGTAAAATCTACTCCGCCATTTAATACAGTCAAATGTACTCCACAGGCTAAAACCATCAAAACACAGGTTTGACTCAACAAGCTTTTAATGGCAGAAAGTTGTCCAAAGCCGGGGACAAAAATCAAAGAAATTATAAAAAAGATTCCCACAAACCAGAAAATCGCATCAACAGACTTTATTCTCTTCTTTATATTCACGTTGAAATCCACCTTACCCTTTTATAATGTGTGCCCCAAAAGCTACTCTTTTGAGGCACTTCCACTCTCGATATTTTCACTCCAAATGTTACATCAATATCCTTTAAAATCAGCATAATCTGTATCACAATTTTTTGTGCTGACTTCAAATCCAGGATCTGTATAATCCGAAGCTTCTTTTCCATCCATTGCATCTACCGCTGCTTCTACACAAAGCTGTCCCTGTTTTGTTGCATCTTGTACAGAGACTACGTCTACATAACCATCACGGATCGCAGAAACTGCATCTGCTGCACCATCAAATGTAACAAGTGTAACATGTCCGTCTTCTCCTACTTTTGAATATTTTCCAAGCTGCTGCAATCCAGACTGGATTGATGGAAGAAGTGCATCTGATGGATTAAAAATAAAATTAATATCATCATCTGCTGCAAATGCATTTTGTACACCAGTGAGGGCAAGATCTCCTTTCCACTCTGTTGGAACTGTTGCAACAAGCTCAAACATCTCCGGATGTTCTGCAATCGCTTCTTCAAAACCTTCCTGTCTTGCAATCGCATTGACATCTGTCAAACTTCCTACTAATTCCAAACATTTATACTTTGTTCCCTCCGGGGCATTTTCTACAACATACTCAATCTCTCGTTTTACCATTTCCTTATTATCAGATGAAATCGTTGCATAGACATCCGCCCCTTCACCTGCTGCACGGTTTGCCATAATAACCGGAATACCGGCATCATTGCACTTCTTGATCGCGGATACAACCGCATCACCATCTGCCGGTGCAATAATAATTGCATCTACTCCCTGTGAAATAAAATCTTCAATCTGCTGATTCTGCTTCTGAACGTCGTTTTCGGCAATAGATTCCGTATACTTCACTCCGGCTTCATCACACGCCTCATGCATAGACTTCTGATATTCAGCCCACATCTGGGATTCAATCGCACACATAGATATACCAATTGTTTTTGCTGAATCTTCTGTTTTTCCCGTATCCTCACCGCCAGTATTTTCACCGCCTCCACTGCTGCATCCTGCCATGGTAAATACCATCGCTCCAATTGCCAGAACACTAAGGATTTTCCGTACTGCTTTGTTTCTCATAACACATCTCTCCTTTTCTTGTAAATTTTTATTCATTAAATGTCACGCTGACATATAATGTTCCTTTTTATAGTCGTTCAATTTTAACCTGCTTCATCAACTCATACGCTCTTTTTTTATCAAACCCGACTGTATCATTTGATTCTGCTGTCGCTGACGAAACGGCTGCTGCATATTTAAGAGTTTCCAAAAAATCCAAATCTTTTTCTAAACCATATGCAAGACCACTCAGGAAAGCATCTCCGCATCCAATTGTATTTATCACATTAACTTTCAAAGGATAAATCCGATAAATCACCCCTTGGTACCATATATAAGATCCATTTCCACCACATGATACTGCGATGCATGGAATTCCTCTTTGGGCAATCTCCCTGATTCCCTCTAAAATCTGTTTTTCACTTGTCACCTTTCTTCCTAATATCTGTGAAAGTTCATCTTCATTTGGCTTAATCAGAAAAGGAGACCACTTCAGTGCTTCCACAAGATTCTCTGAACTGGAATCTAATAATACCTTTATATTTTTTCCTTTTATCCTTTTCATAATTTCTGGATAAATAAGAGGAATTTCCGTATTCGATGCGTCACCTGACAAAATCAGGATATCTCCAACCTCTGTCTCTTCATATATTTTCTCAATTAATTCTTCACATTGGCTTTTATTAATTATCTTTCCTTTTTCACTTAGCAATGTACATGTCTTGTCTTCTTCGATCAGAGCATAATTCGTTCGAGATTCCCCCTCTTCATAATGAAGAAATTTTACATCGACATGCTCCCGGGAAAGAATCTTTTCAATTTTATATCCCGCATACCCAAAATCAATTCCAAATGCCTTATTATCACATCCAAGAATACTGAGGTTTACAGAAACATGTGTCCCTTTCCCTCCCAAAGAATCTTTTGCTGCTTTGATTCGGTTCGTATTGTCTTTATTCAATTGAGTCAAATAAATAATACGATCTATTGCCGGATTAATAGTTACAGTACAAATCACTTCTCTTCCCCACCTCTCTCATCAAGCCTTTTAGTTCTTTTTGACCGATTTATTTTGTTTATGCGGTAATAATAATTCTTTTTGTTTGTTTTTTCAAGTATTTTTTCCGTTTCTCTTTTGTTTTTGTTGATTATGCACAGTATCTCTGTCGTATTTTTGTTATAATTTCTGTTTTTGACTGTTTTGTGACCGTTTTTATTGTTTTTATAGTTTAATTGTGCTATGATATGCACGAATAAAAAGGAGGGTGTTAAAAATGAGCATTGCAAATAAAAAAAATGAATATGTCATTGGTATTGATATCGGCGGAACCAATTTTCGAATCGGCGGAATTCTGCGAAACAGCTCTCTCATTTCCGAACCTTCTAAATACAGCAGTCGAGAAATGTTTGAGAACGGTTCTCCCTTGGATATCCTAATACATGCGATTTCTGATTTTATAGACTCTTTTCCTTCTTATGTATTAAAAGGAATCTGTATTGGTTTTCCCGGAACTGTTGATCTTTCAAAAGAAACCGTTATTTCTTGCCCCAATTTGCCTTCTTTTACAAACATCAATATCTCAGTTCCTTTAGAAAAAACTTTCCATGTTCCAGTTGTTGCAGAACATGATGTATTGCTGCTCCTATCCCATGACATAAAAGAGCAGCATCTGGAAAATGCTAATTGCATCATCTCATTTTATATTGGCACTGGTTTAGGTAACGGCATTTACATACATGATCATTTTCTTGATGGAAAAAATGGAGTTGCCGGAGAATTAGGTCATATCCCTGTTTACGGAAAAAAAGATTTATGCCCTTGTGGAAATAATGGATGTATAGAACTTTTTTGTGCAGGAAAAGCACTTGAACAACTACAAACGGATCATCTTTCAGATGTTCCGTTTTCCGAAATTTTTACTTATTATAAGCAAACCCCGGAACTCTCCCAATATTTAGATTTCATGGCAATAGCTATTTCCACTGAAATCAACATTTTGGATCCGGTTTATATCATATTGTCTGGCGGTGTAATACACATGAAAAATTTCCCATACAGTGAACTCTGCCAGAAAATTCATCACTTTACACGAAAGCCCTATCCCGCAAATTCATTGAATTTTATTAAAGGATCAAACAATCCATTTTCCGGAATTTTAGGTGCTGGGGCTTATATGTGGAATAAACTAAATAAACAACATAAGGAGGACACAAAATGAACAAAGTATCACCTTCCATTATGTGTATCAACACAATGGAACTAAAAGAAAAAATCCAGTACCTGGATAAAGCCGGAGTCGATCTCTATCACATCGATATTATGGATGGACATTTCGTCTCAAATTTCTGTTTAAATGGCTACTTGATGAAAGATATTGCAGCAATATCCAATACACCAATGGATGTACATCTGATGGTAACCAATCCCACAGAATACATCGATTATTTCGCTGATTGTGGAGCCGAATATATTACCTTACACATTGAAACGCTCATTCATCCTATTCGAGCATTAAAACAAATTCGCTCACTTGGAAAAAAAGCTGGTCTTGCCATAAATCCAGCCACTGATATCGCCCAACTGGAATATATGCTCGATTATATCGATCTTGTTTGTGTCATGACTGTGGATCCTGGCTTTGCTGGACAAACATTAATTCCTTCCACTATTGAAAAAATCAAAAAGCTTCGCAAAATGTTTATGGATGCAAATAAAGATATTGAAATTATGGTAGATGGACAAGTAAAAGAATCAACCGCCCCAAAGCTTGTCGAAGCTGGCGCTAATATTCTTGTGCTTGGTACTTCTGGTTTATTTAATTCTTACAAACCTGAAGAATATCCACGCGCCATAAAATTCTATCAGGAACTATAAAAAAATTCAAAACTTTTATTTATTAGAAGGAGAGCATTATGAAAGAACTCACTTTATTCGGTATGCCCATTTCACTTAATGAAACAACCGGAAAATTAATAAGCAATGATCCCGCTATACATTGGGAAGATTATTCTCGCAAATATTCTGATAAAATGTTTGGTTTATTAGCTTCCTGCAACTATCAAAGAACTGATGATCCATATTATGATTTCTACAAAGCAATTGTACGAAATGAAGATCGCAGTGCTTTTTCCGATGTAGAATTACGTTATGATTCCACTGTAATTCTTCCCGGAACTGCTGATGGTGAATTTAAAAAAACCGCTGGACATTTTCATCTTCCAATCCCCGGTAAACCTTATAGTTTTCCGGAACTTTATCAGGTAATCAGTGGAACAGCACTTTTTATTTTACAACGTGTAGACGATTATCAAAAAGAGCTCCCCATGACTGTTGAAGATCTCATTCTTGCCGAAGTACACGAAGGTGAAAGCATTGTCATTCCACCTGATTATGGTCACTGCACTGTAAATATCGGCGACGACACCATGGTCTTTATTAACCTCGTATCAGTAAACAGCCAAAATTATTATGAGAGCGTAAAGCAAAGTCATGGAATGAGTGTATACATTTATAAAACGGAAACCGGTTATGAGCTTCAAAAAAATCCAGCTTATAAATTTTCATGTGAACCACAACTTGTAACTACCGTTGAAAATCCTAAACTTGGTATATTTAAAGATACTCCGATATATACTGAATTTCTAAAAAATCCAGCATTATATCACTATCTGAACTCTCCAAAAGATTTAGAAACCGAGTTTTTCTCAATGCTAAAAAAGATGTAAGGATGTGTTTTTAATGATTGGGGATTTACATTGCCACAGTACATATTCTGATGGTTCAGTCTCTCCTGAGAACATTGTTAAATATGCATTACGAAAAAATCTTGACTATATTGCACTCACTGACCATGACACAATGTCCGGGGTCCCTGAATTCAAACGTGCAGCTATTGGAAAACCACTCCGGGTTATCTCCGGCGTAGAATGTACAACAAAAGATCCTTTTTCCAATCGCCCTGTACATGTACTTTGCTTTGAGCCAAAACACCCCCATTTACTACTGCCTCTATTGCAGGAAACTTCTAAGCGTAGGCGTGAAGCAAAATTAGCTATGGCAGAAAAACTGCAAAAATTATATCCCGTCTTTCGAACTGAGGATGTTATCGCTCTTTCAAATGAAAGTGCGTCGATTTTTGAATCACATCTTATGCTTGCTTTAGCACACGCAGGTATTACAAACAATCCTTTTGGTTCTTTGCTCGGAGATTTAATTGGAAAAAACGGATCTTGCTATGTACCAATACAATATCCAAATACTTTAGATGTAATCGATCAAATGCATCAAGCCAAAGGAATTGTCATAATTGCACATCCTGGACAATTCAATTCCATTGAACTCGTACAGATGCTTGCACGCCAACGAAAAATCCATGGTATTGAATGCAACCATTACAAAAATCCGCCGGAAATCACAAAAATCTGCTTGGACATTGCAAAAGAGTTTCATTTACTCGCAACCGGCGGCAGTGATTTTCATGGGATGTACACTACTGTACCTCATCCAATCGGTTTTTGTAAGACAAATACCGAAAATAGTCAGCTTTTTTTCGAATTATTAAAACACTAAATTCATTTTATCAAGAAAGAAGGATGTATTTATGTCAAAAATATCTTATCTGCAAGAACGAGAAGATATGTGTAAAGTAGCACACTATATGTGGGATCGACATCTTACAAACGCAGCCGGCGGTAATTTTGCTGTACGCGTAGATGAAGATCGTATTTTAATTTCCCCTTCCTTGATGTCCGAACGACACTTTTGTGAACTCCAACCTGAAGATTTTCTTCTTATCAATTCTAATATGGATATTTTGGAAGGTACAGGAAAACTCTCCCGCGAAGGATATATGCATGTTTTATTACTTACAAAATTTAAAAATATTAACGCAACCATTCACGCTCATCCTATGTACTGTATGGTGTATGTCGCACAAGCTAAACCAATCCCCAATATTACAGAAGCAACGATGAGACGCGGACCGGTAGAATGTATTCCTTACACAAAAGCATATACCCGAAATCTTCATGAGGAAATCTACAAATACTGGGAGCAACGCCGTGAATTAGCCGAAACTTATCCTATCGGCTGTATCATGCCTCTGCATGGAGTTGTTGTATCAGGAAGCGATCTACATATGGCTTACAGTATGTTAGAGCGAATTGAACAAGATGCCATATGCGGTATATTTAAAAATAATATCTAATCTTAAATCTTGGAGGAACTTTTATGAAAATTGCGATCGGAAATGATCATGTTGCATTAAAAATGAAGCTTCAAATCAAAGAATATCTTCAAGAAAATGAAATCGAAGTTATCGATGTAGGAACCCACTCTTCTGAACGTTGTGACTATCCCATCTACGGAGAAAAAGTTGCAGAACTTGTTGTTTCCGACGAAGCGGACTATGGAATTCTCATCTGCGGAACCGGAGTAGGTATCTCGTTAAGTGCAAACAAAGTAAATGGAATACGCGCATGTGTATGCAGTGAACCATATTCCGCAAAATTGTCAAAACAACATAATAATACTAACATTCTTGCTTTCGGCTCAAGAGTAATCGGTATTGAACTGGCAAAAATGATTGTCAGTGAATGGCTCAACGCCAAATATGAGGGCGGACGTCACCAAAAAAGAATTGATATGATAAGGGAAATCGAGAAAAAACAACTTTTCAAATTATCTGAAAAAAAGGAGGACAAGTCATGAAAACAGTAAAAAACAAACAAGTATTAGTAGGCGCTGATTTTGCAGGAGTACCATTAAAAAACGCCGTAGTTGAACATTTAAAAGCCAAAGGTTGGGAAGTTACTGACATTGGTGTAAAAACAGAAGATGAGGAAAATCCTGAAATGTTCCATAGAATCGGTCTCAAAGTTGGAGCTAAAATCGCCGAGGGCGAATTTGAACGAGCGCTTATTTTCTGCGGAACCGGCATGGGAATCCATATTGCTGCAAGCAAATGCCCTCATGTTCACGCTGCCGTTGTTGAAAGCGTACCTTCCGCTCTTCGTTGTATCACAGGTAATAATTGTAATGTGATGGCCATGGGTGCTCACTATGTTGCTCCACAAATGGGCATTGCAATGGCAGATGCTTTTTTGGAACATAATTTAGGTGACGGTTATGAAGATTGGGAAAACTTCTATGAATTTCATAAATTAGCCTATGACGAACTTGAAGCTTTTGATTATGAGGAATTCAAAAGAAATGGTTTCGAGATAAAAACGCTTGGAGAAGTTGAATTAGGACCTGAGCCATTAAAGTAAAATATGAAACTTTAGATCATCTGTTAAAACTAAGAAGTACCTTTCCAGTAGGGGCTGTCGGGAAATAACCAAAAACAATTCATGAACCGACAGCCCTCTCTTGTGCCATAAATACAAGCGATATTCTATAAATCTTCTGCTCTATATATCGCATACCCCTCATAAAAATAACTATGGTCTATACCTTTCATATACACCTCTCTATTTTCAACTTGATCTGTCAAAGCCTGTTTCAAGATATATTTTATTTCAATATCTTTAATCGGGCTTCTTTCCATTGCCAACAAATAGTCTTCTTTATCGACAGAACTCCAATCAATAACCATGTTCAGTTCCTCTTTCAAGATTAAATCAAGCCATATTCTTGTGCTTCTTCCATTCCCCTCCCTAAAAGGATGAGCTATATTCATCTCCACATACTTTTCAATAATTTCTTCAAATGTTGACTGCGGCATCTTTTCAATATTCTCAAGAGCCGCCTGCAGATACATCACTGGTGCAAATCTAAAATTACCTTTTGCAACATTTACAGTTCTTACTTTTCCTGCAAAATCGTATATCTCATCAAATAAATATTTGTGAATTGCAGCAAGCATCTGAAAGGTTCCCACTTTATAATTATCCAGGTATCCATTTTCAAATAATTCAACAGCCTTTTTCTTACTTATTTTTTCTTCCATTCTAGCCAATTCCGTGGAATCCGTAATATTAAGTTTATTCTCTAAAGTCATATTCTCCCTGCTTTCAACCTATAAATTTCCGCGCCCGCCCCCAATGCCTCATCAAAGAACCTTATTTTCCAGATAACATTCCAGCAAATATGACGGATTTTCATAATACATACTACTGTTATAATCATCGATTTTCTCGCTGATAAAAGAATTATAAATCTTCATCAGCGCATCGATCACATCGATCTTTTCATATTCGGATACACTTTTTATCAGCCGCTTATACACTTTCCCAATATCCCAATGAGACGGAATCGCATACCCACACATTTTCACGTTGTCAAATGTGCCATCTTCCATTCCCGACTCACAAATAAAATCATCACTGACACGTTCTATATTATCACAATGATATACGTCTGCCAGATCATAAATTTTTCTGATCCGCTCTTCCCCCAATGTGTTTACAACATCCGCTCTTTTATTCTTCGTTTTCCGCGCAATATAATCGATCAAACTGCATGTAAAAAATAAATCATTGTCTTTTACAGTTTCCCGTCCTTTTTGCTCATTCATCACAAAACCTCCTCAAATCCCCTGTACACAAGACATTTCAGCGCTTCTTCCGTACAAAAATTAATCTGATGTGTCGGATATTTGAATTTTGCCAGCACCCAAAACTGCTCTCTGTCAATCGTCCCATCTATGTAATCTGAAACATAATTATAAATCTGGTCATCCGCCATTGCGCCAATTACAATATCGTATTCATGCCTTTTCCCACTTCTGCAATCAATGATAAAATCCAACCATTCATCTGTCATCCCTTTAAATTCTTTTATCTTCAGATTCACATTCAGTTTGGCTTCATAAATAGATACTATTTTGGTATCATATCGTTTTGCCCAACGTTTTGCCTGCTCTTTCATTACCGTACAGTAAAATCCCGGACCGAAATCTTTTGTATTTCTTCCTACACGTATCTCAGGAGTCTCAACCCGAGTATAACTTCCATGATACACTGTCATTTTTGCCATAAATTTTCTCCCATCTCTCCTCAAATCAAACCGGGCTCTGCCATCGCTTCCCTCTTCCCGGACGGCAAAACCCAGTCTGAAAATCCCCCTACGCTTCCAGATCGATCACGTCCACCGGACAGCCATCTCTGGCTTCTTTTGCCTGTGCTTCCGTCTCGTCTGTCACATCGGCATAAGCAACTGCAAGATCATTCTCATCAAATCGGAACACCTCCGGGCAGGTTGCCACACAGGCGCCGCAGGAAATACAGCCTTCGTTCACTCTTGCTTTCATTGCAACTCCTCCTTCTTCGGAAATGCTTTGCATTTCCTCTGTTCTCTTCCGAGAGTCTGCCCCGACTTTCCATTTTTTATACATGTTTCCAAACCACACATCTTCCGGATTTACCGAAAGCACATACCGCATCTTGCCAAGCAGACGCCTCCGCTCTCTCTCGTCATTCTTCGGCCCTTCCGCCGTTTTTATTCCGTAACGGTCAAACAAATACACTTCCTGCCGCAGTTTTCTCCGATACGCGCGGCTCACCTGCGCTTTTTCGTTGACAACGATCCCGGTCACACTCTGCGCGTTTCCTCTGCCAAGCACGCGCGTCTTCTTCCGATTCAGTTCAAATCCATATACTTGCAGAAATCCTCTGACTTTTCGGATCACTTCTTCCGGCGCAAACGCTCCGGAGAAAGTCAGATCATCACAGTATCTTGTATATCGTATCTCCCGTTCTCTGCACCATTCCCCCATATGCACATCAAACGGGCGCATGACCAGATTGGACACGGTCGGGGAAGTCGGCGCCCCCTGCGGAAGCCGGTCTCTCACGCAACAGAACTCTGTCAGCATTTTCCGGATCGCCGGAGGAAAATGTGTTCCCGGAAATGCATTTTGATAGACCAGAATCCATGTGATCTGATCGAAAAAATCCTGAATATCCAGTTTTAATACCAACTTTGCTCCGACATGCGGACGTGCATTATCCACGATCGAGGTTCCTTTTTTATATGCACAGGCGAATTCCGAAATCTGAAATTCTTCCAGCACATGATGCAGAAGATTCCGTTGAATCGTCCTAAGAAGCGCATCCGGCACGAGTAATTTTCTCCTGCCGCCGCTTTTCTTCGGAATCACCACCGGATGATAATGCGTCTCGATCTGATTACTTACTGTATACAGACACGGAAGATATGCTTCCTCCGGCACATCCAGCCCCTTGAGAAGATCAAACGTGCGCAGGGTTCTCCCGATTTCTTCCGTTGTACAATATTTCCAAAAATCCTGCCCTGCCAAACGCACACCTCCACACTTGCCTTGAGAACAGCACTTTCCGATTGCCTCCCGGCTGCCTCAAAATCATTTTATATCAAAAATATTTCAAAAGTTTTTCCAATAATACTTCCTCGTGAAATCATCTTATCACAGGGACAATACAATAAGGAGATTCTGTAAGCCGGTTCCTATGCACCATAGGCGCAAGCCGATCCGGCACACGCAGTGTGCAGTAGTGCCTCGGAAACGGCGTCAGTTTCCTGCATTCGGTTAGAAGTTCCGGGCGGCGTCTCGCCGCCCGCCCATAAAATGCTTACGGCGGCTCCTTACAGAGCCGCCGCAAAAATCAATGGATATGCTATTGTCCCTGTCATTTCATCATAGCACAGCCGCCATGATTTTGACAGTCTTATATACATAAATTATAAGCGTAGAAATTGTCAATAGTTCAGCCCGCGCCATTCGTAAAACCGCACTCCGTGCTTCTTGCGGCTTTCGCCGCCGTTTTACTCATAAGCGGGCGCTCAACTCATAGGTCATCCCGCTCGAAAAATCATGCAATCATGATTTTCTCTCTCGTTCAGCCCTATGACTGAACTGTTGTCATAAATTACATTACAAAGAATGTACAGGTTCCCGGAGCAAGTTCCACTTCTCCTGCTGCCTGCTCTGCGCCCTCCAGTGACGGAAGTGCGTTGCCCTCGCCCAGTACGAGCGGTCTTCCGTTCAGAGTCATAACCGTTGCGCGCATATTTCCGTTTTCACCTGCCAGTGTATAACGCACTGCGTCTTTCGGAAGTTCCACGGTTGTTGTATCTGTAAATGAGTTGTTGATCACAAGATATACAACGCCGTCTTTTCCGTCTTTGCGGGAATGTGCGAAGACATGTGCGCCTTCTCTGATTTCTTCTTTTGTATCAAAAACAGTCGTTCCCATCAGACGGTTCCACAGAAGTACTGCGAAATAGTTCGGGCGCGGATCGAAAACTTCTCTTGCTAAAAATCCATAGTCGGAAGAAGCCAGTGTATTGTGGAAGATCACACCGTTTGTAACCGTAGCAAATCCGCCCAGCTCATTTAGCGTGCGGAATACATCAAGGTAAGTAGACGCCCAGGTGTCTCCGCCGCCGCCTGCATCTCCGGATTCTGTCACCCACATTTCTCCGCCCGGAACATATTTGTCGCGGATCGGAGCGTAAATGCGCGCGCAGTGCGGTGCAACCGCCAGATATTCCTCGGTGTTTGCTTCCGATGCATCCCAGTGAGCCGTCGGCATTACCGATGCAAGACGCTCGGAAACACCGTTATAATAATGATAGCTGAATACATCCAGTTTCTCTGTTGTTCCGTCCAGCAGATCTGCGCAGTCGCATGTCTCCGGCATCAGCTGTTCGATACCGCCCACTGCGGAATCTCCGCCTTTTCCAAATGTAATATCATCTCCACCTGTTGTACTTGGTCCTACGCACAAACATTCCGGATAATTTTCACGAAGCCACTTAAAGAACAAATCCTGATCTCTGCGATAATGTGCCGGCGTATATCCTTTCGGGAATCCGGTTTCTTCCATCATATTCGGCTCGTTTGCAAACTCCGCCGCATCGATCGGCACGCCGTATTCTTTACTCAGTGAAAAGAGTTTCTCTGCCTCAGACGGGTTCCACGGCTCTTCTGCCGTATGAAGCCCCGGACAGTTTGCAACAGATACGATCAATTTCGCGCCGATCTCTTTTACAAAATCAAGCACACCGATCCACTGCTCTTTTGTCAGCACGTTCAGATATCCCTCCGGAACCTGTCCGTTCATTTTTCCGTCAAAATCATAATAAGTCTTTGTCGCCCATGTTCCGGAAACACGAACCCATACCGGTCCCAGTTCTTTTGCCAGACTGCGCAGTTTTTCATTGTACAGATCGATCGGAGCGTAGATCTGCATCAGATCTTTATACATTGCCGCAATCCCCTCTGTTGTCGGCTCCACATAAAATTCTTCCGTTCCTGCCACCTGTTCCGGTGTGTAAGCTTTCCAGAATGTTCCTCCTGTTACTTCCGCAAACTCCACATTGTAGGACATCATCATCGGATTGATCTCACGAAGCGCTTTTAATCCGTCCGGATCCAGTTTTACAAATTCACCCATGTTCTTATCTCCTCTTTTATCTTTCCGCATGTCTTTCCCATGCTTTTTATCTTTTTAAAATGTGCGCGCCCCTGTTTTCTCTTCTTTTGGCGCACGCACATCTTTCAACTCTTTCAAGCACATTTTCTCAAATACTGTTTACAGACGCGCGTCAAACAAACCGCAGAAGCTGTCGATCGGGTCGTTTCCTTTAAATGCGTCTTCTCCGCGCATCAATGCGTCTACGAGCGCGTCAAATGTCGTGTCTTTGGAATCGTATGTGTTGATATACGTCCGTGCCTGCGGAATATCCGCAAGCATCGTCGGCTGTCCGCATCCTACGACAACAACCGGCACTTCAAATACATACCACGGAATCTCCCCGCCGCCTTTGGAAAGTCCGAAGCTCGGTCTTCCGCTCGGAACGTCACACAATGTGATCACAAGATCCATGTCTTTCACGAAATCTGCGATCGCATTTTTTCCTGCAAAATACAGATTGATGCTTGGCTTCTCTCCTGCCTCGATCTGTTTCTTCATCTGATCCAGCGGACTCTCATAGACAAATGCGTCAAATCCTTTTTCACAGAGCTTCTCTTTCAGTCTTTCTGCCGGATTTTTTCCGCCGCCCATTCCCATCATTTTCATCAGAGCGCCCATTCCGCTCTCTGCGGCTTTTACATGGACGATCATGATTCTCTTATAACGCTCGGGAACGACCGGAAGCACGTCTTTGTCTTTATATTTTACAAGTGTCAGGGAATCCCGGCAGATCGCCTTGTGCATCTCTTTAAACTCTTCGCTTCCGAGTACCTCATCCACATTCTCCGGCGCAGGAACGATCTCCTCTTTCGCTTTCTTGTTCAGTCCCATGTGCGCTTTCAGTCCGAGGATTCTTGTCAGCGCCTCTGTCATTCTCTCCTCGCTGATCACGCCGTCTTTGTATGCGTTCAGCATCGTCTCGAAATCTTCGTCCGGATCGTTGAAGAACAGGAACATATCACATCCGGCATTGATCGAAAGCGGCAGCATTTCCGCACGTTTCATCCGGTCCGTCATCCCTACCATATGAGAAGCGTCCGTCACGACCATTCCGTTAAATCCGAGACGGTCGCGGAGCAGTGTCGTCATGATCTCCAGGGAAAGTGTCGCCGGCATCATATCCTCGTCTTTCAGCTCCGGGTTGATCGCTTTCGCATACTTCGGCATCATGATATGTCCGCCCATGATCGCGTCCAGACCGTTGTCGATCAACGTCTTATATACCATTCCGTAAGTCGCGTCCCACTCGTCCACATCAAAATAGTTCACATTGTTGGAGAGATGCGCGTCTCGGAAATCCTGTCCGTTCCCCGGGAAATGTTTTGCCGCACAGGCAAATCCCCCGTTCTCATGAGCGCCGTTCAAATAAGCCGCGCTCATCTTCGCAACACGCTCTGGATCATTTCCGAACGCTCTCGTGATGATCTCGGTATTCTGCCAGTTATATGCGATGTCACAGACCGGCGCAAACGCCATGTTACAGCCGATCGCTGCCGCCTCTGCGTTGGACATTTTTCCGAGCGCATACGCATAATCCTCGTTGTCCGTCGCCGCGATCTTCACGCCCGCTCCGATCGGCGTTCCGTCCGCGCAGGCTCCGTCTCCGCCTGCTTCGGTATTACATGCGATAAATACCGGAACTTTCGCATATTTCTGCAAAATACGGTTCTGCTCCTGCACTTTCTTTCCCGGCATCGGATTGTAACGGCATCCTCCCAGATGATATTTCTCCATCAATTCTTTCAGATACTCTTCTTCCTGTGAAGAAGTCAGCTGGAAGAAAAGCTGTCCGACTTTCTCTTCCGGCGTCATGGATGCAATCGTTTCCTCCACCCATTTGCAGTCCTCATCCGACAGATAATACGGATTTGCTTTCAAATCTACCATATCTTGATTACCCCTTTTCTATTTTTTCTCTAAGTTCGCTTTAAATTCTTCGATCTTTTTCTCCTGATAAGCGCCGCCGTATGTGCCGTCCAAAAGTCTGCCGACCGCGGTCTCTTTAAATTCTTTCCAGGAGTCTTTTTCATGGCGCACACAGATCGGGAAGTAAAATACGTCGTTTTTCTTCGCCGCCTCGTAATCTCCCAGCGCGTCTCCGGTCATCAGGATCTTTACTTTCTCATACCCTTTTTTCGCCAGTTCCTGAATGCAGAACGCCTTACTTCCGGTGTCCTGCGCCAGCACGATATCCACATGATCCAACAGACCGTACCTTTCCCATTCTTCCAGAACCGCCTGCAGATTCGCGGAGGACACGATCGCCACATCCGCATACTCATGTGCAAATGCCAGCCCCTCTTTTACTCCCTCAAACGGTTTTTTATCTTCAAAAGAAAGCTCGTTGATCTTCGCATTCACACTCTCCGACCAGGAAAGCGCTTTTTTCAGGATCGTACTTCCGCTTTTCCCGATCGCACGCTGCAGTGCTGCGTTGGAAAGCTCGTCACTTTTTTCCACCCAGTCTTCCAGGATCTCGATCTCCTCGATCTCCGTATACGTCTCATGTACCTCTCTGAGCATCTTCACAAGTCCCTTAAAACGGTTGATCCCGCGGGTCATCGTATACAGATTCATCTCGTTCCATCTGGCGAGGATCGGTGTCTCCCAATCTTTCAGATTCCACTCTTCCACCAGACACGGACCAAAGCATCGGAAATGCTTGATATCCATCGTGTCCATCGCACACCCATCGGAATCCACACAGATCAGAAAATCTTTTTTTCTTGTAAACTGTTCCAGATTTTCCACGTTCTACTCCCTCCTTTTTCTTTCCTGCGGGCATCTTCTTCCCTACTGTCCAGTATACCCGATTTCTCTTTCATCTTAACGGAAAATCCGATAAATTCGTTAGAACAATTTCTTTGATAATTGGTATTTTTTTTAGGAAACGCTTTCGCCCATCAGATAGAAAAACAACTCGAACTGTCTCTCCCCCGTCCGGATCTCCATCGTCCCATGATACCTCTCCACGATCTCGTGGATACTGCGAAGTCCCAGACCGTGATTTTTCTTATCCTGCTTTGTCGTCTTCGGAAGCATCCCCGGCTGAAAGATCCCCTTAGAACTTTCCGTTTCTTCCATCGGATTTTTTACCGAAACTACAAGCATTCCTTTTCGGAATCTGGCATCCAGCGTCACCGTCAGTTTTCCGTCCGCACATTTCCCGTCCGGATATTTCACATTTTTTCGGTATGCTTCGCATGCCTCTGCCGCGTTGTCCAGAGCATTTGCAAATAATGCGCAGACATCCGCTTTCTGATACGGCAATGTGTCCGGTATATCCAGTTTCCAGTCCGGGCATATCCCTTTTTGACGCATCATCGCTTCTTTGAACGTCAAAACCGCATTGACCGTCGCGTCTCCGCAGTAATTCAATGTATGCGCCATCGCATTGCCCTCGAGCATTTCCCGGATATAGGCATCCCGCTGTCCGTCCGCAAGTCCCGCAAGCGCCTGCAGATGATTCGCCATGTCGTGCCGGAGTCTCCGGATTTCAAAATGCTGTTGTTCCATCGCCTTGTAGTATGCCTGATTCATCTCCGCAAACATACTCTGCTGTTCCAGTTTCCGCTGACGTGCCAGCGCAGACACCATTCCAAGCAGTCCTAATAATGCTGCCATCGCAAGGAAAAGCAGGATCACATACATCGTCGGATTCGGGATCCGATTCGTATCGACCGGCGATCCCAGCACAACCACGACAACGATCCCTAGCGGGATCAGCGACACTTCCAACAGTAATCTCCACAGCGCCGGGGAAAGCTCGTAGTCTTTTTCCGGTGCGAAATATTTTGTGACAAGAAACAATACCGCTGCGAAAAACAGCCGACTCGGTGCATAGAAATCAAACGGCAATTCCTCAAGCACCGCTCCGAAAAAACTGTCGATCCAGGCATTGTACGCAAACGTCAGACTGGAAAACATCACGCAGACCGTCACGGTTTTTAAAACGCCGTCACCGCCTGCCAGAAGCATCCCGATAAAAAAAGCCGCAATGGAATAGGGCAGATTTCCCCAGTCTCCCACAAAAATGATCGTGCCCGCAACGCCCCAGTATGCCAGAAACGCAAGCGGTTTTGCCCACCATGCTTTCCGGAACGTCACATACCGTTCCAGTGCTTTTAAATTCAAAAACATCGCCAGTATCATCCAGAACAAGCGTACCCAAAATTGTATAAAATCCATCCCGTTCCCTCCAAGTCTTTTCCATTCCGTCCCCCGATCGGTTATCGTTTCGCGGTATCAGCGCATTCCGCCAAGCAGCGCTTCCGCCAGCTTTTTGACTGCCGCTTCCGTTCGACTATCTGTTCCAGTACCGCGCCGACCAGAACGTACCGACAAAAACAGCAATCGAAGAACTTGCCGGACAATACAATCTGGATCTCAAAGACTGGAGCAGCGGCGAATATCTTTATCTTGCGCTGGACGGTCAGGAAATATTTGAGGACGGAAGATCTTACCACTACGAATATACGCCGCTTCTACAAGGCGGAAAGTTCCTGTCCGAGAGCAGTTTTTCCGAACTGACCGGTATAGATGTGGATGTAAAACCGGGAACTTACAAAGGAGTCTCCAACGACGAAGAGACCGGAACTTATTTTATGAAGCTGGAAAGTGAACTGTTGACCAATCTTTCCACAATGTCAACCTGTGATACGAAGTTCGACGGTTTTATCCACTACGGGCTGCTCGTTGACCAGCGAGGATATTATGTGCTGGATGACGCCGACTATGCGGCAATGAAAGAGGGGATTTCCGACGAGTACCGCGGAAATATGTTCGCATTCAACATCAACGGGGAAGATTCCTATGATTTCGCCTATGAATTATTCCTTGCATTTATGGGGTCGTTCACAGAGGACTGCGAACTGCCGATCTACTACGATCCGGTAGAAAAATATGCCTGTGAACAGCGCGGCGAAACCTACTGGGGCGACACTGGCGAGATGACGCAGGTTTCCTTTGACGACCCGGATTCCTCCGATTTCCGGATGTACTGGACATACATGCCGAAGATCCGCATTCTGGATCAGAACGACTATATGAGGACTTATGCCGTATACCTGATGATGTTCCTTTTCATCGCGATCATCTGTATCCTCGCTGCAATGGTCATCGGCTACACCCGCTGCCAGACGATCGCGTTAAACAACCGCTACCTGTTTGACGATCTGAAAAAACTGGGCGCTTCCTCTGCATTTCTGACCCGTGAAGTAAAAAGCCAGTGCAAAAAAGTATTCCGGACTCCATCGATCATCGGCATCTCTCTGATGTTTTTGCTCTATTCCCTGATCATGTTCGGAAACGACGGAGCGCTCACATACAGCGAGATCATCGGGCTGTTCGCCTGCGCCGGCTCTCTGCTGATCGTATCGCTCGTGATCTACATGGTGTATCGCCTGACGGTCAGAAAAGTGAAAGAAGAACTGAACATCCATTAAAATTTAAAAGATTGAAAAGACTTCTATCATTGCATTGTAATTCAAAATCAAATCGATTAAAATAAGATTGACAGTCCGGTATGTTTCCGGGGCTGTCAATCTATTTATGTTTAGGAGGGACCTATGCAACATATCAATCCTCTGCTGGTACCTGCCAGCGACGAAAAGTTTATCACGATCGGCGAGATCCTGCTTCGTCTGACTCCGCCGAACTACGAGAAGATCCGCGTGACGACCAATTTTGAAGCAAGTTACGGCGGAAGCGAAGCCAACATCGCTCTGGCGCTCGCCAACCTCGGCGTGGACAGCACTTTTTTTACGGTTGTGCCGAACAACAGTCTCGGAAAAAGCGCGATCCGGATGCTCCGCAGCAACGACGTCCACTGCACGCCGGTCATCTTGAGCACACCGGAAGAGACGCCGACGCACCGGCTCGGAACGTACTATCTGGAAACCGGATACGGGATCCGCGCCAGCAAAGTCACTTACGACCGGAAGCACAGCGCTTTCAGCGAATATGATTTCAATGGATTCGACATCAAAACCCTGCTGAAAGACTACACATGGCTTCATTTGAGCGGCATCACCCCGGCGCTTGCAAAAAGCTGTGCCGCATTTGTCATGGACTGCCTCAAAACCGCAAAAGAGCTGGGACTTACCGTCAGCTTTGACGGCAACTTCCGCAGTACCTTGTGGAGCTGGGACGAGGCGCGCGATTTCTGTACCGCCTGTCTTCCTTATGTGGACGTGCTCTTCGGCATCGAACCGTATCACCTCTGGAATGACGAAAATGACCACGCAAAAGGAGACGTCAAGGACGGCGTACCGCTCCAGCCAAGCTACGAACAGCAGGACGAGATCTTCCGCCGGTTTGTAGCGCGTTTTCCGAACATCAAGTGCATCGCCAGACATGTGCGTTATGCGCACAGCGGAAGTGAAAACAGCCTGAAAGCATTCATGTGGTATGACGGACATACGTTTGAAAGCAAGTTATTTACGTTCACGATCCTTGACCGGGTAGGCGGTGGAGACGCTTTCGCAAGCGGTCTGATCTACGCGATGATGCATGAATATCCGCCGATGGATATGGTCAACTTCGCCGTGGCAAGCAGCGTCATCAAGCACACGATCCGGGGCGACGGCAACATCACGGACGACGCGGACACGATCCGCAATCTGATGAACATGAATTACGACATCAAACGGTAAACACCAAAAACATAGCATAGGGACTTAAAAAGAAACGGGGGGACTGCGAGACGGCAGTTTCCCCGTTTCTGTATTTTCTACAACCTGCGTTTCTTAACCTGTCCTCTCCTGGATCAAGCACGACTCCACATCTTTCAGTATCTTTACACTTCCATCTGATCCACACGATCCAACACTTCCGCAATCCGGAGAATCGTCTGATAACACCGCTCTTCTTTTGAGAAAAACTGTGGTTTCAGCATCTTGCACTGTTCCGAGCCGTATTCCGTCTTTACAAGACGGATGTAAGTCTTCACTTTCTGCATCAATGTCGGGCTGGTGTGTCCTCCGTCTCCCTCTACATATTTACAGCTCAATGCCGCAACGCCGCCTGTCACTGCGCCGCAGACATTACCGCAGCCCATACCGCCGCCAAATCCTGCCATCGCCTTGACCGTCTCTTTCGGCATATCCAGTCCCCAAGCTTCCATTGCCGCGCTGAACACTGCCTCCGCACAGTTATAATTCGTATCTTTATAATATTTTTCCAGATAATCTACTACATTCGCCATGATCCGTACCCTCTTTTCTCTTTTTATTTTCTTTTGTACAACGATTTTTGTACAACGATGATATCATCATATCATATTCGGGCGGGCGCAATTAACTTTCTTTTCTCTTGTTCTTACTATATTTACAGAAAAATCCACATAGAAAAGGAGCTGCCGCTCCGCCGGAAATTTTCTGACGTTGCAAATTGTTTTTTCAACACTGTATACATCCCCCTTTCTTCTCTTTATATATTGTACTTTCATGATTTTAATCTTAACATGAAACAAATTATTTGTTTTTTCAACATATCACCTTGTATATTCTGTTAATTTATGTATTTTTTG